>Ga0256837_1001678_pt1 | contig 14895 bp, 15 predicted proteins | sample 4562384metaG_FD_185976 | JGI IMG/M metagenome (GOLD analysis project Ga0256837, IMG submission 185976) | Hydrothermal vent microbial communities from Guaymas Basin, Mexico - 4561-384 | ecosystem: Environmental > Aquatic > Marine > Hydrothermal vents | place: Mexico: Guaymas Basin | collected... | reverse complement strand
TCTTGCTAAAAGCTCCTCCTGCATCAGGAAAATCCCGGGCTTTGATGTTTGTGGCGTTAGATAAACTTTTGCATCAAAATATCAAAAAAGTTATAGTGGCTGTTCCTGAGAAGAGTATTGGTGGGTCTTTTGGGGATGCTGATTTAAGCTCATTTGGTTTTGAGAGTGACTGGCTTGTAAAACCTGCTCTAAATCTCTGTACTGTTGAGTCTAGTCAGAGTCGTAGTGAAGCATTTAAAGCATTTTTACAGAGTGATGAAAAGGTACTTATCTGTACTCACTCTACTCTAAGAGTGGCATTTGAAACACTAAGTGAGAGTCGCTTTGATGATGTTCTTTTGGCTATTGATGAGTTTCATCATCTGAGTGTGAGTGATGATAATGTTTTGGGAAATGTGCTTAAATCCATCATGGAAAAATCCTCTGCACACATTATGGCAATGACTGGTTCATATTTTAGGGGTGATAGTCATCCTATTTTGCTTCCTGATGTTGAGGAGCTTTTTAAAAAAGTGACCTATAACTACTACGAACAGTTAAACGGTTATGAGCATCTTAAATCTTTGGGCATAGGGTATCACTTCTATCAGGGTCGTTATACTGAAGCTATAGATGAAGTGCTTGATAACACGAAGAAAACCATCATTCACATTCCACATCCAAACTCAAGAGAGTCTACAAAACAGGGCAAACATGATGAAGTGGGTTTTATAGAAGATGTTTTAGGTGAGTTTATAGATGAAGATAAAGAGACAGGGGTTAGAAGAATAAAAACGAAAGATGGGCGAGTTTTAAAAATTGCCGACTTAGTCAATGATGACCCTATAGAGCGACCAAAAATACAGAAGTATTTAAGGGAGATACAGAGTGCTGATGATATGGACATCATCATAGCACTAGGCATGGCAAAAGAGGGCTTTGACTGGCCTTATTGTGAAGTGGCGTTAACCGTTGGCTATAGAGCATCACTCACCGAAGTCATACAGATAATAGGGCGAACAACAAGAGATAGTGCTAACAAATCTCATGCACAGTTCATAAACCTTATATCGCAACCCGATGCGAGTGAGTCAAGTGTAGCAAACGCCACAAACGATATGCTAAAAGCTATAACAGCATCACTTCTCATGGAACAAGTTTTAGCACCAAACTTCAAGTTTAAAACAAAACTACCCAATGATGAAACGCCACAAAAGGCGGGAGAGTTTAAGATAAATGGACTTAAAGAGCCATCGAGTGCGAGGGTAAAGAGCATAACTCAGAATGAATTGGCAGACTTAAAAGTGAAAATTCTTCAAGACACAAATATAGAAAAAACTTTAGGAACAGATATAACACCAGAAGTACTCAATAAGTTACTTATACCTAAAATCATAGAAGAGGCTTACCCCAATTTGAGCCAAGAGGAGAGGGAGGAAGTGAGACAGCATGTTGTAGTGGATAGTGTCTTAACAAATGCCAAAGTGGATGAAACAACTAACAGAGTCTTTATAAATGGGACGAACAAGTTTATAAATATAGATGATTTAAGCATTGACCTTATAGATAGCATAAACCCTTTTCAAAGAGCTTATGAGATTATTTCAAAATCTTTAGACAAACGGGTTTTAAAGCTGATAAGTGAGAGTATAGATGCTTCTAAAAGTATTTTAAGTGAGGCAGAAGTTGAGTTTTATTGGGATGATGTCAATGAGTTTTATAGAAAAAATAGTAGAAAACCAGATAAAAATTCAGCTGATGAGAAAGAGAGAAAACTAGCCGAAGTGCTTCAAAGAGCAATTTACTTTAAAAACAGAAAGAGAAACGGATGAACCTCACAGAAGACCTTTATAAAAAGCTAGAGAGTGACCCTTTTGGTTTACTTACACAAAAACCTAAACAATCAACTCACAGAGATGAAGTGAAGATGATAAAAGAAAATTTTCAAAATATAATGGCATTTTATGAGCAACATGGAAAAGAACCATCCAAAGATGCCGAGCGACCTGAGCGAACACTTGCTGCAAGACTTGAAGGTATAAGAGAGGACAAAAATCAGATAGCCATACTTAAAGAGTTTGATCTGTTTGGTTTGTTAGTGGTGAAGTGTTTGGATGATGATCCTTATGGACTTTTGGAGGGTGAGGATGATATCTTTACCCTTAAACATGTGAGCAAGGTTGTGAATGAACCTGACTATATTGCTTCAAGAAAGGCTTGTAAAGATTTTGAGAAGTATAAAAAACTTTTTGAGAATGTCCATAAAGAGTTACGAGAAAAAAAGAGAGTTTTAGAAGATTTTAGAGGGGAAAGATTTATAAAAAAGGGACTCTTTTTTGTCTTAAAAGGGGTTGTGGGGTATGTCGCTTCTGTGGGCAAGATAAAAAGAGAGAAAAATGTAGCTAACGCCAGACTTCACTCTGTCTTTGAAAATGCCACCGAGTCCGATATGCTACTGCGTTCACTCTCAGCAGAACTTTATAAGGATGGAAAAATTGTAAGTCAACTCAATCATGAAATAGAGAATGATTTTCAGCAGATAAGTGAGAATGATGAGCTTAGCGGTTACATCTATATACTCAAATCAAAAAGTGATGATGAACTCATTAGAAACATAGAAGACCTTTACAAGATAGGCTATGCGAGTAGATCAGTCAAAGAGAGAATAAAAAATGCTAACAAGGAAGTGACCTATCTTATGGCAGATGTTGAGTATATCACATCCTATAGAGTTTACAATATGGATGCAAAAAAGTTAGAAAAACTGCTTCATAGGTTCTTTGGAAATAGTTGTTTAAATATTAAAATTATGGGAGAAGATGGGGAGTACCATACTCCAAGAGAGTGGTTTATAGCACCTCTTCATGTGATAAAAAGTGCCATAGTTATGCTTGAGAATGAGGAGATAGTGTCTTATAGATATGATGAACAGAAACAATCTATAGAGTTAAAAGATACGAAGTAATAAGTTTTTTTATGAAAATATGTTACTATACTTTTACTAAGGAAAGTGATGAATAGTTATGATACAAATATAAAAAACCTAACTTGTTCTTGTTTGGATTGGCAAACGAAAAGAGCAGAATACTCCATAGATGATCCTAGAAGATTATGTAAACATATTATCAATAAGTTTGATATTGAAAATTTACCTGAGAGTATGAAGTACTATAAAGAGCATATACTTTATTGTCAAGAAAGAGAGATGCCGTTTAGAAGAGAGTTTCAAGAAATTATGCCACTCTTAGATAAAAAATATATTGCACTTTATAACGATAATGACTGGACAAATATTTATAATGAAGAGGGAGAAGAGTTTGCACTTATAATCACCTCTTTTAATGATAATTTCAAATGGGCAAAAGATAAAAAACCAAAAGATTTTCAAGAGATTGAAATATATTTCGATAAAGATAAATATTTACAAGCTATAGGACTTTTTGAAGATGAAAAAGTAACTATAATTGAAAAATTTAAAGAGATAGGTGAAGAGGTAGAGTTTGATGGTACACCTTTAGTCGAAGTAGCACAACGGCAATACTATTCGTTATTAACAAAAGAGTATGACCAGTATAATGTGGATGTAACTAATGAGACAATAAGCTTTCCTTACACGACAATAGAACTGATAGAGAGAGATAAAGAAAAAGTAAGAGAAGCTTTATTTAAAAGTTGAGGGGAAATACTAAATCATAGTTATGATGAATCTAAACAATCTATAGTATAATAACAATATATTTTAATAGGTAGAGAATAATTTGGACAGAATAACAGCTACAAAAACTGCAAGAATGGCAGAGGAGATTGAGAAAATATTTCCAATTTCCATAGAAATAAAAGAGGCTATAGCAAATACAAATAGAGAAGCATTTGTTCCAGCAGGGTTTAAACATAATGCATATAAACTTGATGCTTTACCCATCGGTGCAGCACAGTATATAAGCTCTCCTTTGACTGTTGCTAAGATGACAGAGTATATTTTCCCTCGTGGTGCAGATAGAATTTTAGAAGTAGGGTGTGGAAGTGGATATCAGGCTGCTGTACTCTCACAACTTTTTCGTGGTGTTTTTACTATAGAGCGTATTGAACCACTTATACTTGAAGCAAAACAACGTTTTCGTGATTTGAGTATTCATAACATACATACACGAACTGATGATGGTCAAAATGGCTGGATTCAGTATGCTCCTTATGATAGAATTCTTTTTTCTGCAACGGCAAAAGAGATCCCTGCCAAACTTTTTGATCAGTTAGCGGATGGAGGTATACTTGTGGCTCCTGTTGAAAAAGATGGAAAGCAGGTGATCACTCGCTATATTAAAAATGGAGCTCGCATAGAAGAAGAGGAGCTTGAGGATTGTGATTTTGTTCCTATTTTAGATGGTGTGCAGAAGTAAAGAGATAGAGAATTTTTTTTAATTGATTTCAACCATAAGGTAAATAAAATTGGGATAGGCTTTAGTATATCTCGCTAGTTTAAAATCATAAGATAACTTTTTATTATTTATGTTACTATTTATAAATATATAGTTATAAGGTATTTTTATGCGTAAAATATTTTCATTATCTCTTTTATGTCTTTTTTTAGGATGTAACAGTAGTGCTTCAAAAAAAGAGACCGCAGCAATAGAGGTCTCTGCTACAGAAGAAGAGAGAGATCTTTCTCTCGCTCCCTTAAACCAGTTTCAAGCTGTTTGGAATGAAGTAGAATCAGACAGCCTTAACACACTACCACAAGAGAGTGTTTCTTACTCTAAACTTTTTGATGGTGCTATAGATATTATATCAAGAGATGCTAGAAGAACACTTAGTAACCAAGAGAACATTATTGAGTATTTCGATAAACTTGCACATCCTAATGGTGTTTGCCTAAAAGGTTTATGGCAGATAGATGTAGATAACCCATATAGCGGTTACTTTAAAAATGGAAGTGAAGCACTTATAATTGCACGTGCATCCTCTGCAATGAGTGAAACAAAAAGAGGGAAAAACAGAGCCTTTGGTATGGCTGGAAAACTATTTCCTACTACAGACACTCAAAAAATAAATGAATCTCCAAGTGCTAACTTTTTTGTTATAGATGATTTAGGTGGTACAGATGCAGAGTACTATACTGATGTAGCACTTACTAACGAACCAGATGTTAGTTTTACAAGTAGCATTTTTAGCTCTTTTGCTTATGGGCTTAAAGTTGCCTCTGCTTTTAGTAATGCAGATGAAAATTTTGGAATAAGACAACTGTATGAAATATCATACTTAGGTGAAGAAAACGGGCGTGAGGTGATAACTCCAAAATGGTTAAAAATAGAAGCTGATCAGAATCAAACAAAATTTGGAGTGAATGATTTTCGTGATGAGTTTATATTAGAGGAAGATGAAAAGCTCATTTTTAATATTTTTGTTTCAAGTAAAGAGCAAGAAGGAGAGAAGGCATGGCAAAAAATAGGTACTATAATGTTTGATGCTTCTGTTATCTCAACAAGCTGTGATCATCGTTTACATTTTCATCATCCACTCTGGAGAGATGATATAATTTACGAGTAGTTTAAAAAGTAATATTAAATTTTGCTATAATTTCACCTATGAATCAATTAAAAGACTATCTTTCAGCACACGAAACAAGTGAAATGCACCCTAGTGATATTGCCAAAATTCTAAAAAACTTAGATGATGAAGACTTTTCTGCTGCCATAAAACTTGTTCCAAAAAACTTGGTTGGAGATGTAGCACTCGCTCTCCCCGATAGATATTTTGATGATGTTGTAGAAAGCCTTAGTGTAGATGAACTCTCTCATGCCGTAACAGAACTAGAGTCTGATGATCAAGTAGAGTTTATGCAGGAGCTTGAAGATCTTGATGAAAAAGTGGCTTCAGAGGTTTTTGAAAATCTTCATGAAGATGATCAAGAGGAGATTACAAAGCTTCAAACATATGGAGAGAATCAGGCGGGTGCATATATGCAGCTCGAGCTCTTTACAGCATTTAAGGATGAGATAGTACAAGATGTTATTAAACGTTTTGCACGACTTCGTAAAGAGAATGAAATAGAGAATGTTCAAAATCTTTTTATAACGGATGAAGATAAAAAACTAAGATATGCAGTCGGCCTAGATGATCTGCTTATTTTTGACTTTACTAAAACAATCATAGAAAATATTGAGGCGAGTGAAGAGAATTTTGAGCCTATTAAAGCAGTAGACTTGGATGATATAAAAGAAGTTGTGCATACATTTGAAGAGTATGACCTCTCCGTTTTAGCGATTGTAAACTCTTATGGTGTCTTACTTGGACGTATTACCTCTGATGATATGTACGATATTATCAACGAACATGCAACTGAGCAGATGTATAATCTTGCGGGTGTTGATGATGAAGCAGAGGAAGATGAAGAGATACTCCCTGCTGGGAAAAAAAGAGCAACTTGGTTGATGTTTAATCTCTTTACAGCTATTGCTGCTTCCCTTGTTATTGGGCTTTTTTCTGAAACATTAGAGTCTATGGTAGCACTTGCTGTTCTTATGCCTATAGTTGCTTCCATGGGTGGAAATGCAGGGACACAATCCTTGACAGTTGTCGTCCGCCAACTAGCACTTGGTGATATATCTCAGGGGGATGCTATGCGAATTATTCGTAAAGAGATAGCAATCGCTCTAATGAATGGAGTATTATTCGCTATAATTATAGGTATCATAGCTGCCATCTGGTTTGACATGCCTATGCTAGGGATTGTTATTGGTCTAAGTATGATTATTAACCTTCTTATGGCTGGCTTTTTTGGGGCTACAATACCACTTCTTTTAAAGAAGTTGGATATTGATCCTGCTATTGGTAGTACTGTTATACTGACTACCGTTACTGATGTTGTGGGATTTTTTAGCTTTTTAGCACTTGCAACATATATTTTACTTTAAGGAATTTGTAAAACTTGGACTTGTTAATACTATTTTTTGTTCTATCTGTTGGAGTTTCATTTATATGTTCTGTTTTAGAATCTGTTCTACTCTCTATAAATATGTCTTATGTGGCAGTTCTTGAAAAAGAGCGACCCTCAGTTGGAAAACTTCTTCGTACTCAAAAAGAGAATATAAATAAATCAATTGCAGGAATTTTAATTCTTAATACCATTGCAAATACTCTTGGTGCTGCAGCTGTTGGTGCCCAAGCTTCCATCGTTTTTGGAAATGATGCTGTAGTTATTGTCTCTGTTGTTTTAACATTTGCTATTCTTTTTTTAAGCGAGATTATTCCAAAAACTATTGGTGCACTCTATTGGAAATCTTTAGCACCTGCTGCTTCACAGTTTATACGAATGTTTATATGGATTACATATCCTATTATTTTAACAACACTTGCTGTTACTAATAAAATAAGTAAGGGAAAAGGGGATGCTAATTCACTCACTAAAGAGGAGCTTTTAGAGTCAATGCTTCAGAGTGAAGATGATGGGGTGATTGATGAAAAAGAGTCTGATGTTATTGAAAATATTTTAAATCTTGGAAATATTAAGGTAAACGAGGTCTTAACCCCTCGTTCTGTTATTTTTGCTATTGATGAGAGTATGAGTATAAAAGAGGTTATAGAGACACAAGAGTCCATTTTTAAGTTCTCTCGTATCCCTGTTTTTAAAGGTAGTATTGAAGAAGTGACAGGTTTAGTTCTGACAAAACGCATTTTTAAACAAGCACTTGAAGATGATAGTGTAACACTTGCCTCTATAAAGAAAGATATCTTTTCTATAAATGAAAATATTCCCGTGAGTAAGGCACTAGATCTTTTTATAGCAAAAAAAGACCATATGTTTTTAGTGATGGATAACTACGACCAAACAGATGGGATTTTAACATTAGAAGATTGTGTTGAGACGGTTTTAGGAGTTGAAATCATGGATGAGAGTGATACAACAGAAGATATGCGTGAGCTTGCAAAACGAAAAATGAAGCAGAAACGCAAAGAAAAAGGGGAGTCTTAAACTTTTTTTAATTTTTATAGGTGTAAAATGTTTTGTTAGTAGATATTAAGGAGACAAATGAAAAAAACAGCCTTAAGTATACTTGCCTTTTCATCGGCTCTACTCGCGACTGCAGAAGTGTCTTCTCTCACTGAAGTCTTTAGTGAAGCTAAGACAAGTGGTAATGTAAAGTACTACTTTATACAGACAGATAAAAATGTTGCAGGTGGTGCAGATACTTCTGCAAATGCAAACTCACTTGGTGGTGAGTTACATTTTGACACGGCATCGCTCTACGGCTTTAGTGCTAAAATTACTTCTGTAACAGGTGGTAAAGAAATCTCTGTAAATGCAGTAGGTGCAAAAGCTGTTGTAGCATTTGGAGGCTCTAAGTTTGTTTTAGCCTGTTCAAAAGTTTTTAAAGATGAGAACAAACATGACTCTTTAGTTCTTCCATGGGATGGAACACCACTCTTCACAAATATGATTACATCAAATGACCTTTTTCAATCACTTTACGGCAAAGCACTCAATGCGGACAGTATTTATATAGGTGGATCACAGGGGATTAAAATACTCAGTTAAAACAGCTTAACCAGTATAGGGTTATAGCAAATTATAAATTTTAAAAAAAGGAAAATATATATGAAAAAAATAGTTTTAGCACTTAGTGCAGCAGCGTTAATGTTAGTAGGATGTGGGAGTTCACAAGAGGCAAAACCAGAGCATCATTCTTCATCACATGAAGCACATTGGGGTTATAGTAGCGAGAATGGTCCTGCACACTGGAAAGAGTTCTCTAAAACTTGTGGCACAGGAATTCATCAATCTCCGATAAATATTATTCCTGGAAAAACTATGAGTATGAATCATGCTTATGATTTAAGTATGCATGAAGATGTAAGTGGAATGGCTAAGATTATAGATAATGGTCACTCTATTAAAGTTACTCCAGAGCATGGTGGCAGTATCACTCTTCATGGAGAAACTTTTAATCTTTTACAGTTTCACTTTCATGGAAAGTCAGAGCATACAGTAGATGGTAAACGTTACGATATGGTTGCTCATATGGTACATCAAAATCCCGATACAAAACAGTTGGCTGTTGTTGCAGTTTTCTTCAAAGAGGGTGCTAAAAGTGATATTTTAGAGACTGTTATTAATAATATTGGAAAAGATGTTAAACTTGATCCTCAGGATTTATTACCAGATAATAGTGCACACTATTACCATTATGTAGGTTCACTAACAACACCTCCATGTTCTGAGAATGTTCAATGGTATCTACTAAAAACTCCTAAAACTGCATCTGCTGCACAGATTGAGCACTTTAGAAAGTTTTATGTAGATAATGAACGTCCAGTTCAAGAACTTCACGATAGAGCTGTAGAGTCTAACTAAAAGTTAACTCTATTTAACTATAATACCTTTAATTAAAATATTGAAGGTATTAAATGAAAAAAAGTATTATTGCTGTTGCTACACTTTTAGTGATTATAGCACTTCTCCCTATTATTGGTAACAGCGTTATTCAAAAAACGATAGATGAAAGAGTTCTTGAGCTCACATCAAATGGTATAAAAACCACAAAAAATGAGACTCATTCTTCTTACCTTAATAGTTCTCAACACTTTGAATTCCTTTTAAAAGATTCTAAAAAATTTATAAAGTACTTAAGTCAGTACTCTGATAAACAGATACCACCTTATGTAGATGCTTTGTTTGATGGAGTTTTGATTGGTGCTGATGTCGAGTACTCAAAACTTCCTTTTGCAAAAGCAGTAGAAATAGAGCTTTACCCTTTAGCTCTTTCAGTTGATATGGCGGAGAGACTAAAAGTAGAGGATATACATCTTTATAATTATATAGAGGGCTTATTATCTTCTAAAACAGTGCTCTATCATATAAACTATAATTTTTTAAATAATGACTTTGATGGTTACTTGAAAGATATAGATGAAAAATATACTACAAAAGATAAGGCAGATATAAAATTACTTTTACAAAAAGTAAACTTTAGTGGTAATGGTAAACTTCTTGCACCAGAACTCTTAAGTACTACAGTTAAAGAGTTAAACTTTCATATTTCTCAAGGTACAAAAGAAGTGGAATTTTTACTTAAAAAACTCTCTACAAAAAGTAATTTTGAGTCGCAAAGCACTTATCTTTCAAGTGCAGAAGTTAAAAGTATATCTGTCGTTGTCCACGGTACAGGAAGTGATATTCGTATGAAGTTAGAGAAAGCTCGTACAAATATATCGTTAAACTCTTTAGGAAAAACAGCTGAGTTAAATGCTAAAACTTCTCTTGAGCACTTTAGTATTAAGTCTGATAGCTTAGGAGTGGATCTTGGAAAGCTTAATATGGATGTAGCCCTAAGTGAACTTAATAAAATAGACTTTGAGAAGATACAACTTTTAATGTCAAAATTACAGATGGCAAAAGACCCTAAAGTAGAACTAGAGTTAGAGAGAAGTGTACTAAAATTGATCTCTTCAGGTTTTGTTTTTAATGTGGCAGATTTTTCTCTTAAAAGCCTTATTATGAACAACAGAAATTTTCAAGGCTTTAAGGTAGCATCTACTTTAACAATTAAAGGAGATAAAACACTTGCTAAAAGGATACAGCAAACACCTCTCATCGTACTTCAAAATATGGAACTTAATACAAATATAAAAATATCAAAAATGATTTACGGTCTTCTTGTCCAGAACCAAGCAATGCTTGCATCTTTACACACTTATGCTAAAGAGGAGGGTGACTCATATCTTTTCGATATCAAATTTGCAGACTCTAAAGTGAGTGTGAATGGGAAAGCACTTAACTAAAGATGCGATACCTTCTTTTTTTATTATTTAGTTGGAGCCTTTTTGCTTCAACTTTGCATCTTGCAACCTCCACAAACCCATCAAGATTAAATCCAATTTTAGCAACCGACTCAAGCTCTTCAGAGATAGCAGGATATCTTTTTAATGGACTTGTAAAGTACGATAAAGACGCTAAAGAGATCATAGGAGATTTAGCAAAAAAGTTTTATTTTCAAGATGAAAAAACTCTTATTTTTGAGTTAAGAGAGGGGGTAAAGTGGCATGATGGAGAGGATTTTACAGCCAAAGATGTACTCTTTACTTACAATGTACTTATCTCAGATAGTATTGCTTCACCCTATAGTGCAGGATTTCGTTTTGTAGAGAGTGTAAAGGTTTTAGATAACTACAGAGTAGAAGTGAAGTATAAAAAAGCATACTTTAAAGCATTAGAGACTTGGATGATGGGAATTCTCCCTAAACATATCTTAGAGCATGAAAAAAATCTTATGAACTCTAAGTTTAACACACATCCAATAGGAACAGGAGCTTATAAGTTAGAACAACTAGAGTACTCTAAAAATATTGTCTTAGCTGCATTCGATGATTATTTTGAGGGAAGACCGAAGATAGATAAAATCTCTTTTCATATTATTGCAGACTCTATGACTCGCTTTTTAATGTTAAAGTCTTCACAGTTAGATATAGGAAGTGTGGAGCCAATGGCTTATGAGAGACAACTTGGTGAGAGTTTTTTTAAGAAATTTAATATTTACGAGAAGATAAGTCTCTCTTACACATATTTAGGATTTAATCTGCGTTTAAAAAAGTTTCAAAACCCTGATATTCGCCGTGCACTCTCTTTAGCTATAGATAGAGAGGAGTTGGTTGACATACTCTTTTTTAAACATGCAAAAGTATGTAGTGGACCTTTTTTACCAGGTTCTGCTGCATTTAATGACAAAGTATCTGTTCCAAAAAGAGATTTAAAAGAGGCAAAAAGATTATTGAAAAAAGCAGGTTATGATGCAAAAAATCCTTTTACATTTGAAATAGTTACTTCTAATTCAAGCCCAATTCGCCCTTATGCAGCACAGATACTGCAACATCAATTTAAAAAAGCAGGTGTTATAGTAAAGCTTCGTATTATGGAGTGGCAAGCTTTTTTAAATATGGTAGTTTTTCCACATAAGTTTGATACAGTGCTTTTAGGATGGGGACTCTCTCCTACCCCAGACCCTTATCTCTTTTGGCATACGGATAGCGACAAAAAAGGTGGTTTTAACCTTGTAGGTTATAATAACCCTAAGATAGATAATATGATAGAAGTATCACAGAGTATGATAGATAGAAAAAAATTAGCGAAGAGTTGGCAAGAGATGTTTAAAATCATTACAGATGATAATCCCTACCTTTTCCTTTACATACCAAACTCGATTACTGCTGTTAATAAAAGAGTAAAGAACATAGAACCAGCACTTGGTGGTATATGGCATAACTATATAGTGTGGGAGAAAGATGGCTATAAATAGCTATAATTACATACTAGTTATTATGAAAAAGTACACCTTGTGATTTTAAAAGTACACTTTTTATTTTTAAAATAGCAAAAAATCTTGTGGAGTACTTTACAAACTCTTTTATATCTAACATCACAATGAGGGGAAGAGATAACTACTCTGAGAATTCTCTTGTAGATAGTGCGAAGTTTTTTTATGAAAACAGACTACTTAATGAGAAGATGAATAGTATCATTTGTGAACTTGATTTGCCCTTTTTTGATGAGTCGAGTGGTACGAAGTCACTCTCTGTACAACTACGAAGAATTTTACCCATACTAGAAGAGAGTTTTACACTCTCCTAAAAATCTTAAAAAACAGATAAATCTTCAAGTATAAGGCTTTTCTATCATATACCTGCTATTTTAACCCTTCTATCTAAAAGCATATTTGTAAGTAAAGTTAAAACTTGACTTCTGTTTGTATTATGCTCTTTTACATATAAGTCTAAACCTATGAGTTTGTCTTTTGGTATGGTTATATTTATCTTCTCTTTTTTGTAGATATTTTGAGGCTCTTTTATGGTGTCTTTATTTTTTATACTAGCCTCTACGAAACACTCAAAAGCTTTTTTAACATCTTCTATCGCTTCATCTTTAGTTTCACCATCACCCATAACAGATGCTATATCTTTATAGTATGCAAAGTAACCACCACCATCAGCTTCACTTAAACTATCGACAATAATATCATAGTCTATATTCATATAGTAATTTTTATCTTTTATCATTTTTACACTCCTAGTAGTTCAATCACTTTTTTTACATAAATGATTTTTATAGGTTTCTTGTATGGTATAGTGATAGACTCTTCATTTTCTTTTCTAAATACCCAATGGCTACCACCACTATTTACCCCTACATATCCATTTTCTTCAAGTATCTTTTTTAATACTTTAAAATCAACATTCTTAGGGTTGTTTTTTAGTCTATCTATCAGTTTATCATACTTACTCATTTATACCTACTTTTCTATACTTACAATTATATCATAAATTACAAAACAGATAAATCTTCTAACTTCTTATACTCCTCAAGTCGTTCTAAAACCTTGTCTATAAAATTAGCTGGGGCATAGTGTAGTAGCTGTGTAAACTTCTCTATTTTCTCATTTGATTATCATCGAAAATCAAACATGCATCATCACTTTCTACTTCTCGTACAGTCTTTTTAACTCGTGTCCATAGGTCTTTAGAAGTAAATTCGTTCTTAGACAAAAATCGAGTTATTTGATCGTGACTTACGTCACCATTAAGCATTGATGACAATCCTGTTGCTGTCGCATACCCATTTCCACTTATCAAATAATCAGTATATAGTTCGATGTAATCTGTCTATTTTCTCATATGCTATTTTACTATTTTTTTGTAAAGTCCGTAAGGTCAGTTATTACATATAAATTTACATTCAATAGCTTTACATGTTCAACTACAAATATTTCAATTCTTCTATATATGGTATACTAATAATGAAATACAGACTAGAAGTAATTAAAGAATTACTTTTGATATGCTATAGACTTAAAACTAGTTATAGTAGATATTTTAAATAAACAAAAAGTACACCTAAAAGTACACTTTTGATTTTAATGATGATTTAGTATCCTAATATAGGCATACTTAGCATAACTATATAAAATGGGAGAAATAATAAAATGATAATACTTTTTGATTTAGATGGGACACTGATAGATTCTACAGAAGCGATACTTGAGAGTTTTCACAACTCTTTTGATGTTTTTGGAGTTGAACACCCAAGTGATGATGCGATTAAAGCACTTATAGGGTATCCACTTGATGTGATGTATCCTCGTCTTGGAGTAAAAGAGGAAGATGTTGTTATGTATGTTCAAACATATAAAGAGCACTATAGAGAGATATCTACACAGAAGACTTACCTCATTGAGAATGCTAAAGAAGCTGTTGTCTTGGCAAGTGAAATAGCTGAGATAGGGATAGTGACAACAAAAACAGGACTTTACTCTCAGGTGTTAATGGAGTACTTTGAAATAATGGATTACTTTAAAGTACTAATAGGCCGTGAACATGTGACAAATCCAAAACCACATGAAGAGCCTATACTAAAAGCTTTAGAGAGTTTTAATACAGAGGGAAAAGAGATATGGATGATGGGGGATACAAAGCTTGATTTACTCTCGGCAAAGAGTGCGGGAGTTAACTCTATAGCAGTCTTGAGTGGGTATGATTCACAGAAGACGTTACAGAAGTACACATCGCATATCTATAAAGATGCTTTAGAAGCTGTAAAGTGGCTAAAAAGTAGGAAATAGTCACACATATAACTTGCACCCTTATCTATCTTATATTTTCAAGCTATATTTAAGTCCCACTTGCCTAAAATACAGGAAATAGAATTGATAGAATATATAAATAAAATATTTCTTGAAAAAACTTAAGGAGAATTTATGCTAGAAATTAGATGGCATAGTCGTGCTGGACAAGGTGCAGTAACTGGGGCTAAAGGTTTAGCTGATGTTATTTCGACAACTGGAAAGCATGTACAAGCATTCGCGTTTTACGGATCTGCTAAACGTGGAGCTGCAATGACGGCATATAACCGTGTTGATGATGCAGTAATTATGA
>Ga0256837_1001677_pt1 | contig 14905 bp, 18 predicted proteins | sample 4562384metaG_FD_185976 | JGI IMG/M metagenome (GOLD analysis project Ga0256837, IMG submission 185976) | Hydrothermal vent microbial communities from Guaymas Basin, Mexico - 4561-384 | ecosystem: Environmental > Aquatic > Marine > Hydrothermal vents | place: Mexico: Guaymas Basin | collected... | reverse complement strand
CCACCTTCAATTGTCTTAAAGGCTTCTTTCATAAGTTTACCTCTTGTATGAACTAATTTAATAGCATCGGCAAGTTCCAAAGCCCCTGCTGAATAAAGTGCTGAAAATTCGCCAAGAGAATGTCCTAATGCAACTTCCCCTTTTTTAGCGAAAAGTTCATAAGCTATCGCTGAATATAAAAGAATTGCTGGTTGAGTATATTCTGTTTGATTTAATTTATCATTTTCTTCAAACATAAGTTTTGTAAAATCTTCACTTATAGAATCACTTGCAATTTCAAACATCTCTTTTGCTTTATCTGAATTTTCGTAAAAATCTTTTGCCATACCTACAAATTGACTACCTTGTCCTGGGAATAATAAACCTAATTTCATAATTATCCTTTTAAAATTTTTATAAATTATAGCAAAAAATTTAATTGAGAGTTATAAAGAAGTATCCCAAAAAGGGAAAAAGAGAAAATTTAGTGACAACCACATCCTGTATCACAACCACATCCACCATCAGTAGAACAACTTCCACCAACTTGACCTGCTAATACTTCATCAGCAGTTGCTTCTCTTTCATTTAATAGTTTAATATTAAAAGTTAAATCTTGCCCTGCTAATGGGTGATTGTAATCAATTGTAACTTCATTATCATTAAAATCTTTTACATTTACTGCCACAGTTTGACCATCTGGCCCTTGTCCATAAAGAGTCATTCCTTTTTGAAGTTCAATCCCTTCAAATTGTTCTTTTGGTAAAGTTTGAACTAAATCTTCTCTATATTCACCATAAGATTCAGAACTTGGAATAGTTACTTCTTTTTCTTCACCAACACTCATTTCAGTTACTGCTTTTTCAAATCCAGGAATCATTTGTTGTTTTCCACTAATAAATTCAAGTGGTTCCCCACCTACATTTGTATCAACTACTTCACCTTTGTCATTTTTTACTGTATATTCTACACCATAAACTTTGTTCATATGTTACCTTTAAATTTTTATTAAATTTGATTATATCAAGTTATTTTATTTTTTTCAAATTCTCTAATCTTTTTATAGTATATTTTACAAAAAGAGATTTTGGATAATCATTTATTAACTTCAAATAACTATTTTTTGCCGCTTCATAATTCTTTAATTTTTCTAAGCTATAACCTGTATGATATAATAAATCATCAAAATAATAAGAAGATTTTTCTGCTACTTTAACAGCTTTTTTATAAAATTTTAATGCCTTTTGATATTCAGCATTTTTATAGGCTATTTCACCTAGATAAAAAGCAACTATTCCCAATTTATAATTCTTTTCATAAAGATATAACAACATTTTTTTTGCTTTTGAGAATTCAGAATGTTTAAAACTATTTATAGATTTCTCTAAAATTTCTTGTTTTGGCCAATTTCTAAAATCTAATTTTCTTTTTTGAATATCTAAATCATTCTGTAACTTATCTATATTTTTTGCTAAATTTTCTACTAGTCCAATAACTACTTTCATATTATCATCATTGATAGATTTATTTTGATTTACAACTTCTTTTAATTTTATGAAATCATTTTTTATAGTTATAACTTCATCTTTTAAAGTTACAAATTCATCTTTTAATCCAAATAAAACACTATTTGTTTGATTTATATCTTTTTTTAAATTAGAAATTTTAATATTTAAACTATCTATAATAGATAAAAGACTTTGAATCCCTGTTAATTTCTGATTTAAATTATCTATATTATTATTTATATTTAATATTTGAAGTTTTAATCTTTGAATTTGCTTTGTTTGTTGTTTAATAATATTTTCTTGTTTAGAAATAATATTATTTAATTTTTTTATCTCTTTTTTATTTTTAAAAATATATTTTTCATTTTTAGTCAGTCCATAAGGAGAATTTGAATCTAAATCCCCTGCTAAAAATGCAGAGGTATCCGCATTTAAAAGACTAAATAATGAAAATAAAATTATCTGTTTTTTCATTATGGTAATAAAGTAAAGTTATCTCTTCTATTTTTTGCCCAACACTCTTTATTATGAGCTGTACAAACTGGATTACTTTCACCATAACTAATAATAGTTAATTTATTTTTATCAACTCCTAAATCAATAAGTGCTTGTTTTATAGTTTTTGCTCTTTTTAGTCCAAGGGCATAATTATACTCATCACTTCCCCATTCATCACAATTTCCTTCTATTCTAACTGTAAAATTACCTTTTGAATCTTTTAGTAAATTCGCAGTTTCTTCTACGATTGATAATTGGTCATTTCTAATATTATATTTATCAAAATCAAAATGGATAATTTTTTGACTTAAAGTTTTAGCTAAATTTTGAGTTTCTGTATCATTTGTTAAACTACTATCACTATTTTCAGTTACATCTACTGCTGTATTATCTGTTAAATCAGTTTGAGTAACTCCAATTTGTGTAGTATTATACTCACTTTTAGATTCAGATACAGAATTAACTGATGCATCTGGTAACTCTGTTTGATTTTGTTCTGTCCTATTTTGTTCTGTGTTGTTTTGGTCTGCATCTATGTCAAGTTCTGGTTGCTGCCCACATCCTACTAAGAAAGCTAATAAAGCCACTGTTAACAATCTTTTCTTCATTTTCTAATCTCCTTAAATTTTTTTATATTTTATATTATATCAAATTTAAAAATCAAATGATTGAATTTTTCTACTAATTTTAAAATAAAATATTTTATTTTCTTTCAATCTTATAATTCCTAATTTTGAGTTAAATTTATACTCTTTTATAAATAGAATTGTACTACCATCATTTGTAAATATTGGTAGCATATTTTTCCCTTTAAATGTAAGTCTTTTTACAAAATCATTGTTTTTATTTAATAACAATAAATTAAAAGTATTATTTCCAAACTCTTTATGTGTTTCTCTGCTACTAATTACTACATTATTTTGATGAGTAGATACAGAAATATGATTTTTACCATGATATATTATTTTTGAAACTATTCCATTTGCTAAATCTTTTTGATACACATTTGGATACCCTAATCTATCTGAAATAAAAACTATTTTATCATCTCCATAAAATTGACCATTTACATCTATCCCTTTAAAATCCGTTAATCTTTTTAATGATTTATTATCTAAATTATACAAATAAATATCTGGTTGGTCATCTATTGCTAATGTTAAAAGTAAATTATTTTTTTTCACATCAGAAACTATCAACATTCCACTACTTGATAAAATCCTTCTTTTTTTACCTGTATAAATATTATATTTATATAATACTGGTTGATTTTGTAATTTTGTATAATATATTTCTGTTTGTTCTTTATTTGCCCATTTAGGAAAAATATTTAATCCTCCACTAATCAATTTTTTTCTATAAGTTAATGTTATATCAGCTAAAAAAATCGATTGTTCTTTTGGTGCCATATAAATAGAATAAATAATTTTTCTTTTTATCCAATCTATTGGAGCAAAAGATAACTTTTCATTTATATCATAACTAAGAGAATGTACCATAAAAGGGTAAATATTAAAAGTAGCTATTTTATAAATTTTATTTAAAATTATTTTGTGTTTTAATAAATCATATAAAATCACATATAAAGATTTATTTTTATAATTTACTCTCAATAAATAATTATACCCATTATATTCTTTAATATTTACACTTTGTTTAATGTTTGAAATTTTATTTTTTATATCTATACTATAATGAGAAATTAACTTTGTATCTTTTAATATTAAAGAAGATATCTTTTTTGGTAAAGTTTGATATTCCATTACAATTTTAGGTTTATCATTTGTAACATATTTAATTATTTCAAAATTTTTAGCATTTATAAAAACTATTATAAAAAAAATTAAAAATACTCTCATATTTATCCCTTTAACTTAGATTTAAAAATAAACTTTGCATTAAAATCATCTATTTTATGAACATCTACACTTTTTAATTTATTTATAAAATCATTAACTCTAATTGTATCTAAATTTGTAGCAATTACATATAATTGCATAACTCCTTTTGATATATTTACTTGTATATCTATCTCTTTATTCGCTTCTACATCCATTAACATCCACAATTTATAAAATTGTTTTTGTAAATAGGTGATTTCAGATTTTGAACCTTTAACATTTACAACTGATATTTCAACAGTTTGAGTAGATTTTAAAGTTGATAATTGTTGATGTATCTCTTTACTTACAGAATCTCCTGTTTTTTTTGTCATAGTTTTAGTTTGTTTAATTTCTACTTTTTCTGTCTTGATATTATCTGAAATATTAGAAAAAATATCATCTATTTTAATATTTTCTCCCCCTTTTGATAAAATATCTTTTGTTTTTGTTTCTTTAACTTCTATTTTTTTATGTTCTATTTTCTTTATATGTTTTTTTTTCACTTTAACAATATTTTTTTGTTTTTTTGTTTTATTAATTATAATCGCTTTATGAATATAAACAATTTGAGTTTTTATCTCATTTTTTTTAAGAAAAATAAAATATAGAAAAAAAAATAAAATAGCACTATAAATAAAAATTGAAAGAAAAAAAGCAGACAAAAGTCTCATTTTGTAAGAAGTCCTATTTGTGTAAATCCCAATTTAACCACACTAGAATAAATTTTCATAAAAAGTTCATATTTAATATCTTTATCACCTGCTATATAAACTAATGAATTTTTATCATAATTTCCATACTCCAAATTAAAGTTTTCTAAAAAATTCAATAGTTTATATTCTTTATGATTTACTAAAACTATTCCATTTTTTTTAATTGTAATATTTATGGTTGCCTTTTTTACAGCTGTAACACTTTTACTGCCTTCTGGTAAATTTACATTTTTCTCTTCATATGTTGATGTTGTTACACTTACCATTAAAATGGCAAGTAAAACAAGCATAATATCTACAAAAGGGGTAATATTTAAATCTGGTTTTTTAATCATTTACTAAAAAATCTCTTTCCATTTTTAAAGTTAAAATCAAATCTTCATACTTAGATGCTAATATTTGATGAAATGAATAAGCTGGAATTGCCACTAAAATACCTATCGCAGTAGCTATTAAAGCTTCACTAATAGCTGGGGCTACTAATGAAAGAGAAGTATTATTCCCCATATGTGAAAATGCAACTAAAATTGATACTACTGTCCCAAACAAACCAATAAATGGAGCTGTTGAAGATACAATAGATAAAAATGTAAGTCCCTTTTTTGCCGTTTTTCTTGAAGCTTCAATACAAGCATTTAATCCATTTATATCAATATTATCAGTTCTATTTTTACATGAATTTAATGATGAATTAGTAGATAAAGTACCTCCCATTAAAAGTCCATTTAAACTACTATTTTCTTTTGAAATCCAAGCATTAAGATTAAACAACCTATAAAAAAATACGAAAAATACAACAAATAGATAAAGAAGTAACCACCCAATCACTGATAAAGTAATTGGATTGGCTAAATATTGATATTTAGATAAGATTTCTGGCAACACTTTCAATTTTCCCTTCGGTATAAGCAAGAGCCTGACTTGATTCAGAAAAATCAGCCATAAGTTTTTTAGCTTTTTCTACCGCTTCAGAAATATCATGTCCTGTCGAAGTAGCTAATGGAACTGCTTCATCAACGATAATATTTACTTGTTCTGGTGTTACTTCTACATAACCCCAGTTAATAGCAACAAGTTCTTCACCATTATCTTTTTTGATATCGATAACTCCTGCTTTTAAAGTAGAAACCAAAGGAGCATGTCCATTTAGAACACCAAATTCTCCATCTTCACCAGGTAAAGTAATTTCTTTTACTTCACCTTCATAGATTCTTCCTAATGGAGCTACAATTTCTAATTTCATAATTGCTCCTTATGAATTTTTCATTTTTTCATATTTCTCTAATACTTCATCCATTCCACCTACCATGTAGAATGCTTTTTCTGGAATATGATCATATTTACCTTCTAAGATACCTTTAAATCCTTCGATTGTATCTTTAAGTTCCACATATTTTCCGTCTGCACCTGTAAATACTTTTGCAACGAAGAATGGTTGAGATAAAAATCTTTCAATTTTTCTTGCTCTTTCAACTACAAGTTTATCTTCTTCACTTAATTCATCCATACCTAAGATAGCAATAATATCTTGTAAATCTTTGTATTTTTGAAGTGTTTGTTGAACACCTCTTGCTACATTATAGTGTTCTTCACCTAAAATTTGTGGGTCAAGAATTCTACTTGTAGAATCTAATGGATCAACTGCTGGATAAATACCTTTTTCAGCAATTTTTCTATTTAATACTGTTGTTGCATCTAAGTGTGCAAATACACTTGCAGGTGCTGGGTCAGTTAAGTCATCTGCTGGTACATATACTGCTTGAATAGAAGTAATTGAACCTTTTTTAGTAGATGTAATTCTTTCTTGAAGTCTTCCCATCTCTGTTGATAATGTTGGTTGATAACCCACTGCACTTGGAATTCTTCCTAAAAGTGCTGACATTTCAGAACCAGCTTGTGCAAATCTAAAAATATTATCGATAAACATTAAAACATCAAGTCCCATTTCATCTCTGAAATACTCAGCCATTGTAAGACCAGTCATAGCAATTCTATTTCTACACCCTGGTGATTCATTCATTTGTCCATAACAAAGTGCAACTTTATCAAGAACTCCTGATTCTTTCATTTCATAATAAAGGTCATTCCCTTCTCTTGTTCTTTCACCAACTCCTGCAAATACAGAATATCCTGAATGTTTATAAGCAACATTATGAATAAGTTCCATAATAATAACTGTTTTACCAACACCAGCCCCACCAAATAGACCAGTTTTACCCCCTTTTGAATAAGGAGCAAGTAAATCAACTACTTTAATACCAGTTTCAAACATTTCAGTTTTTGTAGATTGTTCAGAAAAATCTGGTGCTTCTCTATGAATTGACCATCTTGGAGCATCAGCAGGAACTTGCTCACCACCATCAATAGCTTTTCCTGTTACTTCAAAAATTCTTCCTAAAACTTGCTCACCAACTGGTACACTAATAGGAGCACCAGTAGCAATTACTTCTAATCCTCTAACTAAACCATCTGTTAAATCCATTGCTATTGTTCTAACAATAGAATCACCAATTTGAGCTGCTACTTCCAATACAATAGTAGTCTCTTCTCCATTGATTTCAGTAGTTACTGTTAAGGCATCATTGATTGCTGGAATTTGTCCTTCAAATTCTACATCAACAACAGGTCCTAATATTTGTAAAATCTTACCTTTCATAAACTTTCTCCTTATTTTTTTAACGATTCCATACCAGAAATAATTTCAATTAACTCAGTTGTAACTGCCTCTTGTCTTGCTTTATTATATTGTAATGTTAATTCCTTAACTTTATCACTTGCATTATTTGTAGCGGCATCCATTGCTTGCATTCTAGCACTATGTTCTGCTGCCAAACTATCAAGTAAAGCATAAAATTGACTGAATTCAACATATTTTTGAATTAATTCTTCTAAAACTTTTTCTTCATCATTTTTGGGTTCAATATCTAAAATTTCTTCTTTATTAACTACATCTTTAACTTCTAGTGGTAATAAAACATCTACTTTTAATTCTTGAAGAATTTTATTTACATAACCATTATGAATAAGAATTACTTTGTCAGTTTCACCATTCATAAAATCTTGATAACTTGCTTCAATAAATTTACTTGCTTCTTCATAATTAGGTGCTGCACTTAAACCTATTTTTTCATCTACAAGTTCATATTCATTAAACTTAAAGTATTCTATACCTTTTCTACCAATACCTTTTAGTCTAACTTTAATATTATTTTCTTTAAATTCTTTTAATAATTTAGAAACTTCTTTAATAGTTTGATGATTAAAACCACCACAAAGCCCTTTATCAGCTGTAACAAAAATAATATCAACTTTTTTAACTTCAATATCTTGAAATGCTCTATTCTCAATAGTATCTTTCATCCCATTGATTTTAGTAGCAATAGAAGAAACTAATTCTTCTATTTTTCTAGCATACTCTCTTGAATTCTTTAAAGCTAACTCAGCTCTTCTTAGTTTCGCAGTTGAAACCAATTTCATAGCTTTTGTTGTCTTTTGAGTTCCTTTTACACTATTTATTTGATTATTTAATTCTTTTAAATTGGCCATTTTTTAAACCTTATTCGCTAAATTGACTTTTAAAATCCTCTAATGCAGTTTTTAATTTATTTTCAACTTCATCATCAATTTTTTGCTTACTTCTAATACCTTCTAAAATTTCTGGGTATTTTGATTCAATAAATGGATAAAGTTCTGCTTCAAATTTAACCACACTACCTGCTGTCATATCATCTAAATATCCATTTGCACCAGCATAAATAATTACAACTTGTTTTTCAATCGCTAATGGTTGATAAGGTGGTTGTTTTAATACTTCAACCATTCTTTGTCCTCTTTCAAGTTGATTTCTACTTGATTCATCTAAATCAGATGCAAACTGAGCAAATGCTTCAAGTTCTCTAAATTGAGCAAGGTCAAGTCTTAAAGTCCCAGCTACTTGTTTAGTTGCTTTAATTTGAGCAGCCCCACCAACTCTTGATACAGAAATACCTACATTAATCGCTGGTCTTAAACCTTTATTGAAAAGTCCAGTTTCAAGGAAAATTTGTCCATCTGTAATAGAAATTACATTTGTTGGGATATATGCAGAAACATCTCCTGCTTTTGTTTCAATAATTGGTAATGCAGTTAAACTTCCTGCACCTCTTTCATCGCTTAATTTAGCTGCTCTTTCAAGTAATCTTGAATGTAAATAAAACACATCCCCTGGATATGCTTCTCTACCTGGTGGTCTTCTAAGAATTAAAGACATTTCTCTATAAGCATCCGCTTGTTTAGTTAAGTCATCATAAATAATTAAACCATGTTTTCCATTATCTCTAAAATATTCACCCATAGTTACACCTGTATATGGTGCTAAGAATTTTAATGATGCTGCTTCAGAAGCACTTGCATTTACAACAATTGTATAATCCATTGCACCATGTTCTTCAAGAACTCTTACAATATTTGCTACAGTTGATTGTTTTTGACCAATAGCAACATAAATACATGTTACATCTTGTCCTTTTTGATTGATAATAGTATCAATTGCAACTGTTGTTTTACCAGTTTGTCTATCACCGATAATAAGTTCTCTTTGTCCTCTTCCAATTGGAACAAGTGCATCAATAGCTTTAATACCAGTTTGAAGTGGTTCATGAACAGATTTTCTATCCATAATTCCAGGTGCTTTTTCTTCTACATATTTATATTCAGTAGCCGTAATTTCACCTTTTCCATCAATTGGCTCACCAAGAGCATTTACAACTCTCCCAACTAATGATTCACCAACTGGAACTTCAAGTAATTTTCCTAATCTTTTTACTGTACTTCCCTCAGTAATTTCACTACCTTTACCAAGAACAACTACACCAACATAGTCAGATTCAAGATTAAGCGCTAATCCTTTCTCACCTGTTTCAAATTCTACCATTTCACCAGCCATTACATTTGTAAGACCATAAACCTTTGCAATTCCATCAGCACTATAAATTACTTTTCCAACTTCATTTACATCTACTTCTAGGTCGAAGTTTTCAATCTTTTCTTTGATGATTGATGTTATTTCAGCATATCCAGCCACTCAAAACTCCTTTTTTTTAGATTGCTCTAATAATATTTTTTATTAAATTTGATTTTATGTCATTCTCATAAATTGCGATTTCAACATTTAAAGAATCAACATATACCTGTATACCATCTTTACTAGAAACTTTTTGTTCTAATTGAATATTTTTATTAAATCTACTTGAAAGTTTAGATTCAATTTCAGCAATTTTACTTTCATGTAAAGTTTCTTTTGAATAAACATATCCTTTATAATCACCAGTTAAATCTGCAATAGTATCTTTTAATACTGCAACTAACTTTGGTAATTCAGACAATCTATTTTTAATTGCTAATAATTTTAATAAATTTATAGTTTTTTCATCACTAATTTCTAGACTATCCACTAAAAACTCAACTTTTTTATCACTTTCAATCATAGGAGAAGTGATAATAAGTTTATATTTATCATTTTTTGCTATTTTAACTATAACACTCAAATGGTTATAAATAGTTTCCAAATGCTCTTTTGTACTAGTTTCAACTAATGCTTTAATATATTTTTTTATACTCATTATCCAACCTTTTTAGTTACAATATTTGCAACTTCTTCACTTGATAAATGAATATCTTTTACAAGATTATTTAAGTAATTTTCAACTACATCTTTTTTCATTTTAGCTTCTTCATAAGCTTTTTGTTCATTGAATTGTTTATTTAACATTTCAATATCAGCTTTTGCATTTTCTAAAACTTTACTTTTTAATAATTCTGCTTCTTTTTTCGCAGTATTTACAATCTCTTCTGCTTTTTTATTTGCTAACTTAACTTCTTCTTTTAAAGCTTCTTTTTGAACTTTACTTTCTTTTAGTTTAGTTTCAACTTCTGCAAAAGAGTCTGCAATTGCTTTACTTCTATCAGAATAGAAAGTTTTAACTTTATCAGCTAATAAATACCATAAAATACCTACAAAAATCACAAAGTTAATAACTCTTGGAATAAAATCTGTATCACTTAAAGATACATGTGCTGCACTTGCATGTTCGTTTGCAAATAAACTTACAGCCATTAATCCTAATGTAACTATAATTTTTTTCATGCTATTCCTTTTAATTTCGATGATAGCATATCTTTTAATTCAGATGAATTAACTTCCAATTCTTTAGCTAATTCCTCTTTTTTTGCTTCTAATTCATTATAAAATGTTGTTTTAGAAACTTCAAGGCTCTTCACTTCACTCTCAACCATAGAACTTGCTTCTTTTTTTGCTGATTCTAATGCTAATTTTTTGATTTTATTAGCTTCAGATTTAGCATTTTCAAGAATGTTTGCAATCTCTTGTTCGTATTGCTTTACTTCATTAGTGTTACTAGAAATATTTTTTAGTTCATCTGCTAATTTTGCATCTCTTTTCTCCATAAAAGACAAAAGTGGCTTAAATAACCATTGATTTAGCAAAATTAGAGTAACTAAAAAAATACCTGCTTCTATTAACATTACAGATAATTTGACATCTAACATCTATACTCCTTAATAGATTTCTGAAATTTTATCAAAGTTTTCTTTTGTTTTAACTTAAATATTAAAAATTTTTTTAATTTTTTTTAAATCTTTCTTAGAAGTAACATTTATCACAATAGAATTATTACTTTTAGTTATATTTAAACTATATTTATTTTTAATTTCATTGATAATTTCATCTAAAAAAATATTTTCATCTTTTTTAATTTCTTTTGAAGATTTTGTAACATTTTTGTAATTTTTTACTAAATTTTCCACTTCTCTTGCACTTAATTTCTGTTCAATAATTGAATCAACTATTTTTTGTTGTTCTGTTTCCTCTAAATTAACTAAATTTTTAGCATGACCTAATGTGATTTTATTTTCTAAAAGCTTTTGTTTTGTATAGTCTGATAATTTCAATATTCTTAAAATATTTGTAATATAACTTCTACTTTTTGATAATAATTGTGCTACTTCTTCATGAGTATAAGAATGTTCCTCAATTAGTTCATATAAAGAATTTGCTAAATCTACAACATTTAAATCCTCTCTTTGTAAATTTTCTACTATTGCAAACTCTCTAAGTTTAGATAAATCAAATTTAATAATTAAACTTTTTATCTTATCTTTCTTTAATAATTTATGAGCTCTTAGTCTTCTTTCCCCTGCTATTAAAACATATTCACCATCATCTTCAACTACAACTATTGGTTGAATTAAACCTTGTTGAGAAATTGAATTTGCTAATTCTTGTAAAGAATCTTTATCAAAAAATTTTCTTGGTTGATATGGATTTGGAACTATTTTATCCACATCTATCTCTTTAACTATTTCAGAATTTTTAGATATATCTTTTATATAACTTTGTTCTACATCTTCTAAAATAGCACCTAAACCTCTTCCTAATGCCATTATTATTCTCCTAAAATAGTATCTGCTAATTTTTGGTAAGCTAGAGCACCTTTACTTTTTATATCATACAAAGCAACTGGTTTACCAAAACTTGGTGCTTCTGCTAAACGAACATTTCTTGGAATAACTATATATTTCTTTTTTTCACTTTTTGTATCAATAAACATTTTATTTCCAAAGTGCCTTACTAAATCAGATAATACTTGTTTTGCTAAGTTATTAGCAGATGTATACATTGTAGGAATTATCCCTTTTATAGCTAATTTAGTATTTTTTGTCCTTTTAACTAATTTAATAGTATTTAAAAGTTGTGCTACCCCTTCTAATGCAAAAAATTCACATTGAATAGGAATAATTACACTATCACTTGCACATAAAGCATTTATAGTAATAGTTCCTAATGTTGGTGGAGAATCTATGATAATAAAATCATAATCATCTTTTATTTTTGATAAAACTTTTTTTAATCTAAATTCTTTTTCTTTAAAATTTTCAAGTTCTTTTTCTATTGCTACTAATCCTATATTTGAAGGTAATAAATCTAATGTTTCAATAGTTGTATTTAATATAATTTCATCAATCTCTTTTACACCTATTAAAGCATGGTAAATATTAAATTCATAGTCACTTTTATAAAATCCCAAAGAACTTGTTGCATTTGCTTGTGGGTCAAAATCTATTAGCAATACTTTTTTTTCAGCAATAGCTAATGATGCTGCTAAATTTACAGCTGTTGTAGTTTTACCAACTCCCCCTTTTTGATTTGCTATTGTAATTATCTCTTTCATCTTAAACTATATATCCTTTCATTATTTTTTTCTATACTTCCATCTTTATTTAATTTATATTTATTTAAATTAATATTATCACTCGTAACAAACTTATCATTATAAAATTCTTTTTCATAATTTATAAAAATTTCATTCCAATTTTTTTTCATTGATAAATATTTAAAATATTCTTTTATAATAATTTTGTTTGAAATATTTATATCTAAATAAGAATAAAATTTACTTTGTTTAGTATTAAGCCCAATCCCGATAATAATTATATCATTTTTTATGTTACTTATTATACCACCCACTTTATTTTCTAAATATAAATCATTAGGCCATTTAAATTTTACACTACTTCCTAACTTTTTTAATATCTCTTTTAACTGATACATATAATAAATGGATATAGATTGCAAAGGCAAATCATTAACTAAGTTTTCTTTATGGATAGAAAAAGAAAAGAATAAATTTCCTTTCTCACCTAACCAATTATTTCCTCTACTTCCAATTCCAGATGTTTGATTGTCACTCCAAATACACATATTTTCTTTTAGATTTTCTAAAAGATATTGCTGTGTTGATTTTATTTCGTCAAAGTAAATTATCTCCAATTTTTAATCCTCTTCCATTTAAATAATCTATCACATTCATTGATTTTTTTGAAGTTGGTTGAATTTCTAAAATTTCAATTTTACCTTTTTTACATCCTACAATTATACTATCTTTTTTTATTTCTAAAATTTGTGAAGGTTGATTTTTTGAATCTACATCAACTAATTTTATCTTTTTTAATTTAAATTTCTTTGTCCAAATATTTGGCCAATAATAAAATGCTAAATATTTTCTATAAATCTTTTTTGAATCCTCAAAATCTATTAATCCATCATCTTTTGTTATTTTAGGTGAATATGATGTTAAAACATTATTTTGTCTAATAGGTTCAATTTTATTAAAGTTATCTATTACATAAATAGTAAGTTTTGCAGCAATTTGAGCAAGTTCATCAAAAAGTTCTGGGGCTGTTTTATTATCTACTGTACAATACTCATATCCTAAAATATCACCTGTATCAAGTCCTATATCCATTTTCATCGCAGTTATTCCTGTAAATTTATCACTATTTAAAATAGCATTTTGAATAGGACTTGCACCTCTATATTTTGGTAAAAGCGAAGCATGTAAATTGATACAAGGTGTAATTTCTAAAATTTCTTTTGGTAAAATCATACCAAATGCAGCAACAACAATAAAATCTGGTTTTAAATTTTTAATATTATCTATTTCATTTTTCAAATTATTAGGTTGAAATATTGGAATATTATATTTTTGAGCTAATACTTTTACAGGTGGCGAAGTTAAAATTTTTTTTCTACCTACCACTTTATCTGGTTGAGTATACACACCTACTATTTCATAAACTTCAATAAGTTCATTTAAAATAAATTCAGCATAATCTGGTGTTCCCATAAAAAGAATTTTCATTTTTATCCTTTTTTATGGAAATTATATCAAATTATAACATCATTCCTTTAATTACAAAGAAAATTATTGCAGAAAACAGTCCTGCTACTGGAACTGTAATAATCCAAGCTGTTACTATTTTTTTTAGCATATCTCTTTTTACATATTCCTCTTTTCCCTCTTTTTTAAGTACTTTTTTTAATCTTTTGACAATCTTTTCTTGAGATTCAATTTTTTCAAAAAATTCAACTATATTTTTATAATCATCTTTATCTTTATTTTCTTTTGATTGTAATTCATCTAATTCAATTACCATTATTTTCAATAATTCTTCTTGTTTTTCTAGATCTTTTTTTAACACTTCTTCATTATGAACTTCTACTTTCATAAATTCTCTTAAAAATCCAACACCAAACACAGCTCCTACTGCAATGTGAGTTGAGCTTACAGGAAGTCCCAATTGAGAAGCAATAATAACAGTTATTGCTGCTGCTAGTGCAATAGAAAAAGCTCTGATTTGGTCAAGTTCAGTAATTTCACTTCCAACTGTTTTTATAAGTTTTGGTCCATATAAAGCAAGTCCTACTGAAATACCTAATCCTCCTATTGCCATAACCCAAAAAGGAATTCCTGCTTTTGAACTAATT
>Ga0256837_1001675_pt1 | contig 14936 bp, 17 predicted proteins | sample 4562384metaG_FD_185976 | JGI IMG/M metagenome (GOLD analysis project Ga0256837, IMG submission 185976) | Hydrothermal vent microbial communities from Guaymas Basin, Mexico - 4561-384 | ecosystem: Environmental > Aquatic > Marine > Hydrothermal vents | place: Mexico: Guaymas Basin | collected... | reverse complement strand
ATGCCCCATAAAAGAAAGAAGATTCTGAAAAACGCCAAAGTGTTCCATCTTTTTTTAACCCAACATCATAGCTACAACAGCCATTGCCCTCATACTTTAGGTTAAAATCTAACCAGTTACGGCTAGAACTCAACTTTTTTGCTTTAACCCCTAAACCTTCACCCCATCCCCAAAGTGTTCCATCTCTCTTTATAGCATAAAGACGATACCCACCATTTACAACCTTAGCACCCTTAAAGCCACTTCCTATTTTTTTAGGTTTTAAGGTGTAAATCTTTTTCTCTTTATATATCTCTTTACCAGTTAACGGATCAAAAGGGTTAATCTGCCCCCAACCACACTCGCCAACTATTCCAAACTGCCAAAGAGTACCATCTTTTTTAAGTGCCGTATAACCTGAACAAGTGTTCCACACTTTAACCCAGTCTCTACTGTGCGTTAACTCTTGCTTAGCATCTCCCTTACATGTGGTTCTGTTTAAGATAGTGTTTAGTATTGTATTTTGTGCATAAAGCATCTGTGTTACTGCCCATAAGATAACACCTATTTTATAATATTTACTCATTTGAATCTATCACTTTCGCCCATAAGGTTTTACCTTTACTATTTAACTTAGCTATGAGAGCACCTTGTATTTGCTCCACCATACCACACTCACCAGAAGGAGCATTTTCACTACTCCCAAACATTTCGATACCCACCACATAGGTATAACCTTTATGTTTTACATAGTCTAAAAGCTCTACATGTAGCATCTCTTTTTTGTTAGGGAGTCCCTCAGGAAGATGAACACCTTTAGGTATGTAGTTATTTTCTATGTTGTTACCAAGAGTTGGTAGCTTATCTGTTTTGTGAAATGATTCTCTCTTACCATGAAGGGTATATTTACCTGTTAACTCTTTATCTTCAAAAAGATAGACCGATTTACCTACAACAGCCATACGATAAGCGTATGTTTTTAGTTTTCTACTCCATACTCTCTTACCATCTGTAGTGTATTTATCTAATACCCTATATCTCTCACTATCAAAATCTTTTGTTTTTTTAACCTCTCCTAAGACATAAAGATTGCCTCTTTTATCTGTATCAATAGCCATATACTCCTCATAATTTATCTTTTTATGATGAACAAATCGTGTATGGACTCTTTTTTTACACCCTCTTCTTTGTAGATAAAATTTAGCATTATCTGTAACATAATTTCCAGCTTTATTGATTTTTATTATGCTATTTCTATTTGTACATTTTGCCATAGGTTCAGATACCTTTATGGTGTATCCATTGGCTGTTCTCTTACAACGCTTTGCATATTTCTCATAACGCAACCACAACAGCAACTGTACCTCAGCAAGTGTGTCTATCTCTCCAAGAAGAACAACAATATCTTTTTTCATATCCATCTGAAACATCTTACCCTTAGTATCGATAAAAAAGGCATTAGCATTAGCTCTTATATCTGCACGTTTTGAATACTTTGCTCTTAAGGCTTTAAATTTTTTTATGGTATCTTTTGAGTAGTTTTTTAAAGGTTTTTTGTAGAGTTTAAAAATTTGAGTTGGCTTTGTATTTTTTCTACTTGAGTATGTTCGTATCTCCATATAGGCAACACGCTCTTTAAGATGATACGCACTACCTACATAAGCTTCTAGGGGCTTGAGTTTTTGCCACTGAGTATCTTTAGCATGAAGTGAAGGAGTAAACCATAAAAAAGTAAAACATAGTAAAACAAATCCTATTATTTTTTTTTGTATCATGGGTTTATCTCCTTCAAGTAGATACTAAAATTCCTTATTTTGACGCTTCAAGTACTTTTAACTCCTCTTTACCCAACAACACATACTTAGCATACATAGTTAAAAGAATGTCATTAGGTTGAACAAATGACTGAATGAAAAAAGCCAAAGGGTCTGTCTCGTCGATGCCACTTACATCTACCATATCTTCTATAAAACTCTCAAAGCTATTGCCTGCCATAACTGCACAAGCATGTATCATCATAGCATCTTTAATCTCTTCATGGTTGATGGTATGATGAAGTACTAAGAACATCTCTTTTGCACCCTTTTGGTCATTTTCACTATAACGCTGAATAGCATGTTCATAGATAGCTCTAGCTATTGCTCTCTCTTCTATGTTGTTAATGATGTCAAATGACTGATGTGTAGAGAGGTACTCTGCAAGTCTGTCAAATGCCGTATTTACTATAAAAGTAAAGATTTCGTTTATATCATCTTCAGGGGCTTCTATCACGAGTTGTGCATCTAAAAGTTGATACCCTTTTGCGATACTCTGCTCATCTCTACACTCCTCTTCTAACCTTTTAATGTTGGCTAGAAACTCAGGGTCTTTTTTTAACTCTTCTACGTGTATTTCAGGTACTTCCATACTATTTTTCCTTTTTTATTTTATTGGTTTTATCGTTTTCTAGTGCTTCTGCAATACGTTCTAGTGCCTCTTTTGTAATGGTATCTTCATAAACCAGTGCTAACCTTACATACCCTTTACCCTCACCCTCTCTACCCAAAAATGAACCAGGGATTACTTTGAGGTTGTAGTTCTCATAGAGTGAAATAGTAAAAGCTATCTCATCTTCAACTTTAAGCCAAATGTAAAAAGTAGCTTCAGGTGCATCTACACCTAAAACCTCTTTAGCAACTTCAAAGTTTCTCTTATACTTTGCTCTAAACCCCTCTACATGCTCTTGGTCAGCCCACGCTACAGCAGCTGCATGTTGTAAAGGTAGTGGCGATGCACACCCAACATACGTTCGGTATGTCATGTAAGCTTTGAGTATCTTTGCGTCACCTGCTATAAATCCTGAACGTAAACCAGGAGCTGAAGAGCGTTTAGAGATAGAGTTAATCACTAAAACATTTTTAAAGCTCTCGTTCCCCACTTCAATACTTGCATTTAACAAAGAGGGTAGAGGTTTGTTAAGGTATAGGTCACAGTAACACTCATCATTCATAAGAACAAAGTCATGCTTTAGTGCTAACTTAACCCACTTCTTTAAGTCATCCATCAACATAACAGATGATGTAGGGTTGTTAGGAGAGTTTAAAATAACAAAATCTGCTTTTGCCAACGCTTCTTCATCTACTTCTGGTTGAAAGTTGTTAGAAGCATTGAGATTTAAGTAAATCACCTCTGCCCTACAGACCTTTGCTGCACCCTCATATATCTGGTAAAAAGGGTTAGGAAACACCATCACTGGGTTCTCTATATCATGGAGTAAAAACTGAGGAAAGTTAAAAAGTACTTCTCTTGTTCCAAAAGTAGGAATGAGTTGTGTATTGTCCAAAGTAAGTGCAAATCGCTTCTTCAAATACGTCAACATCCCCTCACGCAAAACCGCTTCACCCGCAGTCTTTGGGTACTTGTTAAGTAGTGGAGCATGCTCTTCTAATGCATCTAAAATAAACTGAGGTGTAGCAAACTGTGGCTCACCAATAGTCAAAGAGAGTGGTTGATACGCACTGTTAGCTGTACGATTTTCAAGTAGTTGATTGAGTTTCTCAAAAGGATAAGTTTCAAAGTTCATAAATGCCCTAAATGTTTATTTGTCATAAAAAACAATTATACCCTACTTGGAGTAAAATTTGAGAATGAGAGGTGGAAAGCTTGTTGAGTAGATATATACTATGTAAATTAAAAAACATGATTAAGTACAGAAAGCTTACTTTATTATTTATACATATAATTTAATTTTTTTCTGTATAATAATATAAATAATTAAGGATATTTATGATTAAAGACTTTTCAATTAAAAATCTAGCTAATGTTAAAGAGTTAAGTGTACCTAATCTTTCAAATATAAATGTTTTAATTGGTGAAAATGATACAGGTAAAACTATGATATTAAAAGTTTTATATACCTTATCAAAATCAATTGAAAACTTTGACAAAGGCGATGAGAATAGAAGTCTAAAAGAAATCATAAGTGACAAAATCTATTGGACATTTCAAGTAGATAAAATAGGTGACCTTGTTAGCAAAGATAGAGAAGACAAATCAACACATTTTGAACTACAAGTATCTATTGATAATCAAAAATTATCAGTATCTTTTAGTGATTCTTCTACTAAACAAGTTGGTAGTGTAACCGACGGAGCAGTAAATCGTAATAAAAACTCTATTTTTATCCCTGCAAAAGAAGTTCTTTCTTTATTTCATGTCATTAAAAGTACTAGGGAAATTGATAAGACATTTGGATTTGATGATACTTATCTTGATTTAGTAAAAGCATTAGAAAAAGAGCCACAACAAGGTAATAACTTTAGAAATTTTGCTAAAAGTAAAAACATTCTCAATGAATTACTTGGTGGAAAAATTATTTATGAAAATGGTATTTGGTTTTTTAGAAAAAATAGGATGAAAATACCTATTCATTCTACTGCTGAAGGTATTAAGAAAATTGGTATCATTGACAGACTACTTTCAAATAAATTTATACAACCAAATAGTATTATCTTTATTGATGAACCTGAGTCATTTTTACATCCTAAAGCCATCATAGAATTTTTAGATATTATCACTTTGCTTGCAAAAAACCATATTCAAATTTTTATTGCAACACATTCCTATTTTGTTATAAATAAATTAATGCTTGTAGCTAAAAAAGAAAAAATGGATATTCCTATTATTTCGTTATCTAAAAATAAAAATGAAATTTCAAATTTAAAAGATGGGTTACCTGAAAACCCTATTGTTGATACATCTATAGCTTTATATGAAGAGGAATTGGATTTAGAGTTATGATTAAAAATGAGTCAGACATGAATTTTATACTTGATAGTTATTCATATATTATGGAAGATGATATATTTTATAAAAAAATGTCGTCAAAGTTTGGAACTAAAGATGTAGATTTTATTATAAAAAGAAAAAATAAGCTTTTATTTGTAGAAGCTAAGAGAAGTTCTCCACAGGAACTCAAAGATTATATAGCTGAAATTGTTGTAAAATTTATAGATAGTCTATTTATCTTTACAGGTATAATTTTGAATAGAAAAAATACACAGTCAAGTATAATTACACAAGATATGAATAAAATAAACCATTTAAAAGGTTCCATACAGCTTGTATTAATTATCAAAAATGCGGAGGAGTCACATTTAAGACCTATTAGTTATTTATTACAAAAAAAATTACGAAAAATTATAAAAATGTATAGTTTAGAAACAAGTGTAATAGTTATGAATGAAGCTCTAGCTAGAAATAAAAGATTTATTCAATAATAGCTTATATTTATATTACTTTAGGAGTAAATACACAATGAATATATTAATCATCGTAGCAAATCCGAAGCAAGAGAGTTTTTCTTTTGCTATAGCAAATAAATATAAAGAAGTTATGTTAGAAAAAAGTAATCATGTAGAACTTATTGACCTATATACAGATGAACATCAACAGCCATTTTTTACCTATCAAGATGTAAACAAACTCGAAGTCACCAAAGAGATGAAGTATTACCAAGATAAGATTTTAAAAGCTGATGAATTGGTTTTTATATTTCCGTACTGGTGGGGTAGTTTTCCTGCAATTCTAAAAAACTTTTTTGATTGGAATTTATCTAAAGGCTTTGCTTTTGAGTATGTAAATTCAAGACCAAAAGGGTTATTGGAAAACAAAACCGTAAAAATCTTTACAACAACGGGTGCACCCTATTTTATATATATGCTCACAGGAGTAAACAGAAGACTAAGGAACATGATAAAAAAACAAATTGTAGAGTTTTGTGGTATGAAACTTCAAAAATTTACACTATATGGTAGTGTCAATGCAGATAAAGAAAAGTCAAGAAAAATTTTACAGAAGATAGAACAAGAAAATAGATAAAACTAAAAATAACCCTCGTCCAATTTTTCAACAACTTTTTGATATACTTAAAATAAACAACAAAGGAGTCAACTATGCAAGTAGCCTTAAATCTTGGAACTATTAATATCAATGACAAAGAAGTAGCAAAATTTATTCAAAATAAAAGCATTGATGAGATTAAGAGTATGATTGTTGAGCTTTTAAAAAGCCAAATCAAAACTGACACTCCTCAAATGCCCAAAGGAAAATGGGGTGCATTTGCTGATAGGATGAGTGGATTAACTACCCCAGAGGTTACCAAGCATATCCAAAAAACAAGCCTAGAGATGCGAGATGGATTTGAGTTTAGAGAGCTAAATAGATAGAGGCAAAATGAACAAATATATTTTAGATACCGATATAGTTTCTTACCTTTGGGATAAAAAATCGGTATACCATCAAAAGGTAGTAGAAAAACTTAACTCATTAAATGATGAAGATATTGTTGGTATTTCAGTTGTGAGTATCTATGAGCTTACTTATGGAATGGATAGCTTCAAAGATGAAAAATTGAAGGCTATTTTTAAAAATGCTTTGGATTTTTTGCAAAATGACCAAGATGCAAATATCTTTTCACTTGATGCCCATGGAGCTACTTTTTTTAGTCAACTTAAACTCAAATACAAAAAAGCCACAGGCATTAAATCTAAAGAGGCTAAAAAGAATGATTTAGATTTGGTTATCGCTTCTATTGCAATGGGACAAGATGCTATTTTGATTAGCAATGATAGAATTTTTGAAAAGCTAACAGAGCTTGAACTAAAGTTTAAATATGAGGGTTGGATAAACAAATTTTAAAGATATTCTAAAATCAATATAACAACTACATTTTAGTAATAAATGCACCTCTGTGAATACTTTTATGTACTTTTGCTAGGGCTTCTCTTGCGGTGTTTTTGTCTTGGTATGAGCCTATGAGTACTTTGTAGTTGTGTGTATGTTTGACTACGCAAGTAAATCCTAAATCTTCGATATTAGATAAGTATGAGCTACTTGGTATTTTGTCAAATGCTCCTATTTGGATGTAGTAGTTTTCATTGCTTTTATAACTTTTTTTTACTGGTATTTGAGGTAGTGGCTCTTCTTGTTCTGCAACTTTTGTGGCTCCACCTTTGTAGGTAACAAGCCATTTTAAAATAGTGTTTTGAAGTTGTGATGCTCTCCATCTGCCTTTTTTTGTATTTACCATAATAACCACTGTATAGAGTTTTCCTGACTTACTTTTAAGGTAACCCCCTATATTTTTTACTCTTTTTAGTGTTCCTGTTTTCATCCATGCACGTTTTTTTACGATGGTACTTCTAAAACGCTTCTTGATAGTCCCATCTACTCCAGCTATGGAAAGTGTGTTCATCCATCTTTGTCCATAGTATCTGTGAGCATTGTCAAACATTTTAGCTAGTGTTAGAGCCGTAACCCTAGAGCTACGAGAAAGGCCACTTCCGTTGTCTATGTAAGGTGTGTATCTTCCTAATGCACCTTTTTGTCTTAACAGACTCTCAACTGCATCTCTTCCTTTTTTAAGCGTTGCAGGAGCACCATACATTTTTGCAGCTAGATAGAGTAAAAGATGTCTAGCGTAAAGGTTGTTTGACTTTTTTGCTGTTTTTGAGATAATCACTTCTAAACTTTTAGAGTAGTGAGTGAAGATAAGTTTAGCATTTGAAGGCACTTTTTCTAAACGCATATTTCCAGTAACATTAACACCAGATTTAACCAAAGCATTCTTTAAAGCATAATAAAAAGAGTTATAGGGTTTAGCTATCACTTTACAGATATTACGTTTACCACATCTCTTGGAAATTTTACCTTTCAGTATAAGTTTTGGAGTAGCTTGACTTTTATCTATCTTTATTCCTGGCCAAGAGTACTTACCTCTACATGATCGGTTCACGTATTGTAGGTTGTTTACCACTTTATAGCTACCATCTACTACTTTTTTATGTATATCATTTCTATTGGGGGTAACACATACTGTACTTACACGTTCGTTAAACATCATTGCATCAGGCATAGCGTTATATGGACTGTAGGTGTATTGGTCAAATCCAGAGTTATCTTTAGAACCTATATTAAAATAACTTCTATCTATAACAATATTTCCTCTAATCCCATGTATGCCTCTAGCTTTAATCTCTCTTACTATACTTTTTAAGTTGGATGTACAGAGTGTAGGGTCACCAAAACCTTTTACGATAAGGTCACCATAGAGTTGCCCATTTTTTAGCTTACCCTTAGTATAAAATTGTGTAGGAAAGCGGTGATTAAAACCCAGTTTTAGAAGTGATGCATAGATTGTCATAACTTTAATTACAGATGCAGGGGGTACACTTTTTTTAGCATTTAAAGAGGCTACAACACCACCATTATCTCCTATCTCCTTAATATAAATACTAATATCATTTTTAGAAATACCAGATTTTTTAATGGCATTTTCTACCCCTAATGGTAAAGCAAACAGAGAGTAAGAGAGAAGAATATAAAGTATAAGATGTTTCAAGAGTCTTTCCTTAAGTAAAATGGAGTCACAGATGTAAGACAACAGACAAACTGTCTGCTAAAAGTCAACTTTCTCTTTAGAACTCTCAACTATAGAGATAATGATTGTGTAAACATTTGCTACTACTGCACCGATAACCAAACCTACAGCTAAAAGTTGGTTATCATAAAATTTCATTGCAAAAAAAGCAGGGATAAGATGTAAATCTGCAACTAAAGAGCCTGCTAGAAGCTCTGCTGAGAGTATGTTTCTCACTCCTATTTTCATAATAGTTGAGATAACATTTACAGAACCTGCAATAAATAGTGCTACAAGTGCATGGTCATACAAAAACGCTGCAGAAGTCGTAAGACTCATCAACGTAAAAAATATATAAAAAACTTTTCCCCAATGCATTACATTGTACCATTTTCATACATGGCTCTCATCTTCTCTTTATCTTTCTCTATTTTTACTTTTTCTGCCTCTTTTTCTCTAAAACCTGAAACAGAGAAGCCTAACCACATTAACACTGGTGATGCCACAAAGATAGAGGAGTACGTACCAACAATAATACCTACAAGTAGCGTAAAACTAAATCCGTTGATAATCTCTCCACCAAATACATAGAGCGATAAAACCACAAAGAATGTAGTTAATGAAGTCAGTGTTGTACGTGAAAGCGTACGTGTTACAGACTCATCAATAATAGCACCTAAATCAGGGTCTTTAATCGTTCTTATCCCTTCACGAATACGGTCAAATACAATAATCGTATCATTTAGTGAATACCCTAATATGGTAAGTAATGCTGCTAAAATATCAAGGTTTACCTCTACACTAAAGAGTACTATCATTCCCATAGCTATAGTAACATCGTGCAGTAGTGCCATAATAGAAGCTACAGCAAAACGCCACTCAAATCTGAAAGATACATAAATAAGAATACCAATAATAGCAAGTAACATGGACATAAGCCCTTGTTCACGTAACTCAGACCCTACTTTTGCCCCTACCATATCTACTCGTCTTACTTCAAATTTACCTGTCTTAGCAAGTAAAGTCCGTATTTTATCACCTACATCTTCACCCAAATTTTTAGAAGACATTTTAGTTTTTATAACTATTTCATCTTCTCCACCAAAGAATGTAACTGTTGCACCTTCATAAGAGGCATCTTTACCGATAGTTTCTCTTACTTCATCTATGGGTGCCGTACCTTCATATTTTACTTGTATAAGTGTACCACCAGCAAAATCAATACCGTAGTTAAACCCTTTGGTTAAGATAAGCCCAAGTGCCAAAATAAGCACCACTACAGAGAGCATACCAAAACGCTTACTTTTACTCATTAATGAAAGAGATTTTTTATATTTAAATATTTCCATTATTTTGCCCCTTTGCTTTTAATACCAAACCAAAAGCTCAATCTGTTTTTATCCATACGAGGTAAAATCCACTGATAGATACCATGTGTTCCTAGAATAGCTGTTAACATTGAAGCTAAGATACCAATACTCATCGTAAGAGCAAAACCTTTAATAGCACCAGTACCATACGCATAGAGTACAGTTGCAGCGATGAGTGTTGTTACGTTTGCATCCCAAATAGCAGTAAATGCATTGCTATATCCATCTTCTATAGATTTACCTATAGACTTACCTTCATGTAAAAGCTCACGTATACGTTCATTGATAATAACATTGGCATCTACAGCCATACCAACGGTAAGTACAATACCCGCCATACCAGGAAGTGTAAGTGTTGCACCAAAGAGTGACATAATCGCTAAGATTAAAAAGAGGTTACCTATAAGGGCAACATTTGCAACCACTCCTGCTATACCATAATATACAACCATAAAAATAACAACTAAAATAAATCCTAATACCAATGCAATTGAACTAGATCTAATACTATCTGCACCTAGACTAGGCCCTACAGAGCGTTTTTCTAAGACTTCTACAGGAGCCAATAATGCACCTGAACGTAAAGCAATAGCCAAGTCATGTGCTTCTGATAACTGAAAGTTACCAGAAATCTGCACGCGTCCACCACCGATACGCTCATTGATATTTGGAGCAGAATAGACTTGATTATCTAAAACAACAGCCATACGTTTTCCTACACTTTTTCCTGTAAAGTCACCAAATATTTTGGCACCTTGTCCATTGAGTGTAAAGTTAATAACAGGTTGATTACCCTTGTCAAATCCTACTTTAGCATCTGTTAACATAGAACCATCAAGTACAGGTATCGCACGAAGTAGGTACTTTTCAGGTGTGTTAACATCTGTTAGTATAACATCTCCAAAGCTTTTTGCTTCATCTGAACTCATAGTAGAGACCCTAGCAACACGGTCTTCATCTACTGCCATAAGCTGTAAGTGAGCCGCACGAGCGATGAGTTCACGGATACGTTGTTCATCTGCTTGTGTCTTAATACCAGGTACCTCTACAAGGATTTTATCTTCACCCTGTTTTGCTACAGTTGGTTCTGCAAGTCCAAACTCATTAAGTCTATTACGTATCGTATCTACTGCTTGTTGGATGGCATTTTGCTTTGTACGTACCATCTCTTCATCTGTCATTTTCAGAGAAAACTTCAAACTATTTTCTGTAAATACTGTACCTTTTAACTCTTTTTTCAAAAGTTCTTTAGCTTTTAAAAGATCATCATTGTCAAGAAGTTCAAAGGTAATCTCTTCACCATCAACCATTCTTAACTCATCAAAGATAATCTCTTCATCGTCAAAAACGTACTTGACTGTTGCTGCCATAGACTTGATACGTGATTCAATAGCTATTTCACTTTTGATACCAAGAAGCATATGAAGCCCACCTTGAAGGTCAAGCCCTAAGGTAATCTTTTTTCCACTTTCACTTTGCGTCAAAGAAGGAATAGAAAAAACTATCCCAAAGATGAGTGCAAAAACAAATAGTATAACTCTAAAATTAAGCGTTTTCACTCACCTCTACCTTTTTTGATATATATAATTTATCTAATTTTACAATTACGTCATTATTTAGCTTGATTTTGATAAACTCTTCTTCAGGTTTAACAATTACTGCTATAAGCCCACCTGTAGTGATAATTTTATCACCTTTTACAAGTCCATCAAGCATTGCTGTATGAGCTTTTTGTTGTTGCTGTTGTGGTCTGATGATTAAAAAATAAAAAATCGCGAATAAGATGATAAGTGGCAAAAATTGTGCCAGTGCATTACTGTCCATAAAGGAATCCTTTGAATAAAATTAAACATTATCTTAGCACTTTTGAACTAACAAGAGGCTTTTTTATGGCTCTTTTAAGCTCTGCATTTATATATCTAAATTTTTTTGGTATCTCTTATCCATTTTTAAACACCCTTCTAGGCATTCTCTCTCTGTATCTACTGCTTAAAGAAGAAGAAAAAACATGGTTTTACTTTGGTGCATTTGTAGGGCTTTTTTGGTTTTGGTGGATAGTAATAAGTTTTAAACATTATGAGATGCTCTGGGCTATTCCTATTGGACTTGTAATGATAGCACTTATATATGGAGTGGTTTTCTGGTTTATAGCCAAAATAGCATCTCTTACCGTAGGGTGTATTTATCCAGCAAATTCTAGCACATTAAAGGTGGATAAATCCACCCTACTCTCTCTTTGCATAAAAGGATTAGGGCTTTTACTACTTAGTTACCTACACCCTTTTGGGTTTGACTGGCTAAAGCTTGAACTTATGTTTGTAGAGAGTTACATAGGCATAGAAAAATGGCAGTTTTTAGTCGTACTTTTAGCTCTCATTCTTACGCTAGGAAAAAGAAAAAATATCTATCTTATTTTAATATTTTTAGCGTACCAACCCACAGACGTCATCTCCCATGATAACTCTCCTACTAAAGAGAAAATAGAACTTATTAGCACACACACAACCGTACAAGACAAATGGAACACTGCACTCCAACCTACACAATTTGAACTACTTTTTGCACAGATAGACCAAGCTATAGAGGAAAACAAAACTTTAGTCATACTCCCTGAGTCTGTTTTTCCTCTTTTTTTGAACCATTCACAAACACTCATAGACAAACTACAGAAGAGAGCAAAAAAGATAGATATAGTCACAGGAGGACTCTACTGGGATGGGAAAGTTCCACACAACTCTACTTACATCTTTAGACAAAATAAAATAAGTGTTGCACACAAAGTTAAACTCGTTCCCTTTGGTGAGAGTAACCCCCTACCTGACTTTTTAAGTGACTGGGTCAACAAAGTCTTTTACGATGGAGCCATAGACTACCAAGCGAGTGCTAACATTACTGATTACAAAGTAGGAGAACTGCAGTACAGAAATGCCATCTGCTTTGAAGCGACATCAGAAGCACTTTATGCAAAAAACAAAAAGGGGAACTACCCTAAAAATATGATAGTCCTAAGTAACAACGGATGGTTTACCCCCTCCACTGAACCCACATTACAAAAACTCTTGTTAATGTACTATAGTAAGAAGTATGGTACAACCATTTACCACGCAGTCAATATGTCTGAGTCATACATTATAAAGGATGGAAAGGTACGAGATTAACCGTTTTTCTCTTTTTTACGTACTAAAGTGAGTGCCTCTTCGTATGAGATTTGTTCATCTTTAGCTATGGGCTTGATAGTCCCCTCTTTTTCTAACTGATTAATTGCTACCATACCTACCCAAATGTCAAAAAGCATGACTCTCTTTTCTCTTGTTTGTATCCATTCGTTGTAGTTCTTTGCATACTCTAAAAAAGTCTCTTCACGAGCATACAACGCACCAAGTTTTGGCATAAGAAGCACAATAACCCCCTCCCCAAACTCTTTCACACGATACGCCATAAACCCTAAATTAGCATCTTTAAAATGCGGACTTTTTCTCTGCTTTTCAATAAGTTCTATAATTTGTTCCATTTATTTTCCTTTTTAAACTATAATTTTTTATCGTATAATTTATTATCTATAGAGATATACCTCTAATTAAAACTTATGAGATTATTTGAGTACTCAATCTAAAAGTATAACTCTCTCTTTATTTGTTTTAGATTTAATCATTAATTTTACTATCAATATAATAATACAAGTAATTAAAATCTGCTTTTACAAGTGACTCTCTAAGTAGTTTAAATTCTTCTTGATTACCTAATTTTTTAATAATTAACTTCTCTTTTTTAGTATATTTCTTCTCTTTTAACGCATATAAAAGTAATAAAAAATTATTATTTACTTTGTTTAAAATATCATCTTTTAAAATTTCAGATACTACATAGTCAAATGAGGTTATTGTATAGATTTCACTTAATATATAATCAAAATTATTATTATATTCACAGTAATGAAAATATCGTATTAAAATTGCTTTAATGTAATTTTCTTGACTTAATAAGACTCTTTTATGTTCTAATAAATATAAAAGTACTAAACGTACTACAATTTTATATTGACTATCTTTTATAGTTTTATAAAAAACAATACCATCCCATACACCTGTTCCCAAAGTTGCTATATAAGGGGTGTAAAGTCTTAACGATGAACGAGTTAATGCTTTCTTAACAATAAATTTTAAAATAAAGTTAGTCATTACTACTTTAAGTTTATAAAAAAAAGCCCATATAAACCACTCTTGATCACCATTTTCTTTATGGTTTATATCATATCTGACAATCTCAGGTTCAGGTAGTTCCATAACTGTTCTTACAAGCATTGCTAAAAATTCTTTATCTTCCACTGCATCTATATGGCTCTCTTTGTAAATTTTTAGCACATAATAGAGATAATAAGACAAAAGATAAAATCCCAATAAAAAGAGTAAATAAAATTCTAAAAAAACAAATAAAATTACTAGTGCTATATAACCCCATATAATTTCTAAATTTATATGATGCATATTAAATACATCATATTCTACCTCTACATATATAATAGGTAATGTCATAAGCATACCTATAAAAAAAGCTATCATAGAGAAATAATAGTTTCTTTTACTTGTAAATAATTCATTAATATTATGATAATGATGTTTACTTTTTTGATGTATCTCAAAAAAATATATAACTTTATGCACACCCCAAGTTTCAAATATTTTCATTAGATAAAAATTGTATGATTATTTTTAATATACATAACTTGTTTATATTTCAAGTAATCATCATAATCAAATTCGTATTCCTTAATAATAATTTTTAATAATTTTTCTTCATAAGGAGAAACATCCTCATCTAAGAACATTAAATCTATTAAATTTAAAATAATACATTCTTTTTGAGAATTAGTAAGAATTTTTTTACTATCTTCTAAAAAGTGGTAAAAACTCATATTTCTCTGTATCGCATATTTAATATATTGATTTGCTTTATTTAATACACCTATATCGCTATGCATAATGGCTGAAATATATCTAACTTCTTCCTTATTCATTATTCCATCAGAACTTGCTAAATATAGCATTGCAATAGCAAAAGATAACTTTGGTGTTAATTCAAAATTCCTTGTTCTCTTAAACATTATTTTCCCTTAGTTTTATATTTTTTATTTCATCTTTAATTTCTCGTATTTCCCTAAGAATAAGTTTCAATTCTTTATCTTCTTGATC
>Ga0256837_1001674_pt1 | contig 14940 bp, 10 predicted proteins | sample 4562384metaG_FD_185976 | JGI IMG/M metagenome (GOLD analysis project Ga0256837, IMG submission 185976) | Hydrothermal vent microbial communities from Guaymas Basin, Mexico - 4561-384 | ecosystem: Environmental > Aquatic > Marine > Hydrothermal vents | place: Mexico: Guaymas Basin | collected... | reverse complement strand
GCACAGGCACTTAGCAATAATGTACCTGCTATTGATATGAACAGAAGAAGTGCCATTGCAAATGACATCTTAATACGTGGACAAAAACGGGATAATATTACTGTTGAAGTTGATGGAACAAAGATATATGGTGCCTGTATCAACAGAATGGATCCACCAGTTTCTCATATAGTTGCAAATCAGATCAATACAGTAGAAGTAGTTGAGGGACCCTATGATGTCACAACCTTTGGAACACTCAGCGGTGGTGTAAAAATCACAACAAAAAAACCTACAAAAGAGCTAAAAGGCTCACTCAACCTGGGCTTTGGTTCATGGAACTATAAAAAATTTGGAGTAACTGCCAGTGGAGGCAATGATCTTATCCGTATGATCGCTACTCTCTCAATAGAATCAGCAGATCAATATCATGATGGAGACAGCAATACTCTCTCACAACAACTCGACAAATATATTCTCTCGCATCCCGCTGCAGCAGCAACAGCATATAAACCGGCATATAAAGATGCTCCTGCCTATACAAAAAGAAGTGCTATGGCAAAAGCTTTTATAAAAACATATAAAAATCAGGAACTGCGTTTAAGCATAACTGCTAACAGAAGCAATGACATTCTCTATCCAAACTCAAAAATGGATGCACCCTATGATGACTCCAATATCTACAGCCTAGAGTATAATATTGATAATATCAATCCTGTATACAAAAATATTAATCTTCAATATTATCACTCAGATGTTGATCATCCAATGGATACAGAATATAGACTATCTTCAATGATGGGCGTAATGACAAACTGGCTGACAACAGATATGGATGGAATCAAGCTCAAAAACAATTTCAATATAAATGGATATCAGCTTCTTGTAGGTTTAGATGGAAGCAAACGTAAATGGGATGGGCATTATGAAAAAAATTATAATGCCTTTTACTTGCCAGGATTAACAAGTAGAAAAAGTATAGACAATGCCATAACAACAAACAGAGCTGTTTTTGTAAAAATAGACAAGAGATACGGTGCACTCACTCTCTCTGCAGGAGCAAGATATGATGATACTTCTATAACAAATGAAAAATACCTGGATAATGACTACTCAGGATTTGGTGCAAATATTTTAGGAACATATAACTTTAACAAAACAAACAAACTCTTTGCAGGTGCAGGTCAGGCATACCGTGTACCCGATGCAAGAGAGTTATACTTTGTCTCTAAAACAGGTGCACTTATAGGAACACAAAATCTCAAACAGACAAAAAATCAAGAAGCTGATCTCGGTTATGAATATAACGGCGAAGATTTTCAATTTAAAATCAAAGCTTTCTACTCTCGACTTAGTGATTACATCTATTTTAACAAAAACAAAGCAGCAAACAATGCTTTTGAAAATATAGGTGCAAAGGTATATGGAGGAGAACTTAGCGCTTCACTCTATCTAAGTGATGATATCTCAGTAGATCTTGGTACTTCGTACAAACGAGGGAAAAAAGACAGAGCACTTTTAGGGCAAAGTGGTACAAATATGGCAGATATGGCACCGCTTCGTGGAAATGTAGCACTAAACTATGAATATGCAAACCATTCCATAGCAACACTTGAAGTTAAAGCAAGCAAAAGATGGACAAATATAGATGAAGAGAATGGTGAGCAGATAATTGCAGGTTGGGCAATTCTCAATGCAAAAGTGAAACATGCAATAAACAAAAAATTTGATTTTACTTTTGGTGTCAACAATATCTTAAATAAAACATATGCTCTTAACAATACCTATGCCGATCTTGTTCTTATTGCTGCTGGCGGAACATCCGATATTATGCTTTTGAATGAACCTGGTCGTTATCTCTATACAAACCTGGACTTTAAATTTTAAAACCTTCGAGCACTCAAACATGAGTGCTAACAAAACACTAACCCTCTTATTCTATACTTCCCTTATCTAAATCATACAAAAAGGTTTACACTATGAAAATAAAATTTTCTCTCTCCCTTATTACAATTTCAGCACTCAGCGCTACACTTCTCCTCTCAGGATGTGGCGGTTCTGGATCAAGTAGCGCATTTTCAACAGCTTCTACGACAAACTCTTCTTCTGGACAGTTTATTGATAATTATGTTGCAAATATTGATTATAACTGTGCAGATGGATTCAGCGGAGTAACTGATCTCAATGGTTCCTTTGCATGTGACTTCCTGCCTGTAACATTTTCGCTTGGCGGTTTACAACTTGGAACACTCACAACACTGCCAAAAGACAGACAAGTATTTCCACAGGATCTTTTAGGTTTTGACAGATTAGATATTAACAACAGTGAAGTTATTGCAATGGCACAATTTTTACAATCTTGTGATACGGATCAAAACCTTACAAACGGTATATATATTCAAGAGAGTGTCAAAAAAACATTTGAAGATAGCAATGAAACTTTTAATGCCGCTGATCTTAATTACTATACAACTGAGACAAATATTACACTAATCAGCAAAGAAGATGCAGCAAATCATTTACAGCATAGTGTAGAATTTATTGAAGATATCAATAGTGCAGATATTCCACAAAGCATTAAAGATACTCTTTTAACTCCTCTCTCTACTCTATCACAGGCAACAAAAGATACACTCTCTTATATGGGCAATGAAGAGAGATTGGCTCATGATGTATATCTTGAACTATACAACTATCATGTAGCACAAAACAGTGATGCGATCCAACAGCTTACAAATATAGCTACACAGTCAGAAACTACTCATATTCAAACTGTTCAGTTACTTATCAATAAATATGATCTCAACTGTTCATCATTTACAAATATAGATTTACCGGAACTCAACTACAGAGATAGTAGTGTTGATGAAATGAAAATGGGTCTTTATGATATTAAAGCAATTCAAGATCTGCATGATGCTTTAATTACAAAAGGAGAACAATCAAAACAAGATGCACTTGAAGTAGGCTGTATGGTTGAAGTGACAGATATTGATGATCTTCTCACAGATATTCAAATAGCAAAAGATTGTAATGCAAGTGATGTTGTTACAGCCTTTGAATTTTTACGTAATGGCAGTTATTCACACTATTGGGCCTTTGACAAAGGTCTTAAAAATATGGGGATCAGTGATGGATGTTGTTCTTTAGGTGAAGAGTATTGTCATCCAGAATATCCAACAGATACAAAAGGTGTCTCTGCAGAAGAAAGAGTACAAGACGGTTCAGGAAGACGAAGAGGCAGAGAATAAACTCAAATCTGCGAAAATATAAAGTACTCATCTATTGAGTACTTTACTTTCTTCATAACTACACTGTAAAATTAAACCCTCTTTTAGTCCAAAAAAGCTAAAATCTCTCTATGATAAAAAGATACCCTACTAAAAAAATTTACGTTGGTGATGTAGCCGTTGGCGGTGATGCACCTATCTCTGTTCAATCAATGACATACTCAAATACTCACGATGTTGCAGCAACTGTAGAGCAAATCAACCGTCTGCACTTTGCAGGATGCGATATTGTCCGCGTTGCAGTCCCTGATATGGAAGATGCCCTTGCACTCAAAAGTATCAAAGATCAGATCTCCCTGCCCCTTGTTGCCGATATTCACTTCAACTATAAACTCGCACTCATTGCAGCGGAGTCGGTTGACTGTATCCGTTTTAATCCTGGAAATATCAGTGATAAGACAAAAATAAAAGAGATCGTAAAGGCGTGTCAAGAGCGAAATCTTCCTATTCGTATCGGTGTTAACGCAGGAAGTCTTGAAAAAGAGTTTGATAACAAATATGGCCCGACAGCTGAGGCAATGGTGGCAAGTGCCGAATATAACATCAAATTTTTAGAAGATCTCGGATTTGATGATATCAAAATCTCTCTCAAAGCAAGTGATGTTCAAAGAACAGTCGATGCCTACAGAATGCTGCGTCCAAAAAACAACTACCCTTTTCACTTAGGCGTTACAGAAGCAGGAACTATCTTTCATGCAACTGTTAAAAGTGCCATAGGTCTTGGAGCACTGCTGCTTGATGGTATCGGTGATACTATGCGTGTAAGCATTACCGGAGAACTTGAAGAGGAGATCAATGTCGGACGTGCAATTCTTAAAGACAGCGGAGCTATGCCTGATGGTCTTAATATTATCTCCTGTCCTACCTGTGGGCGTATTGAAGCTGATCTTGTCACAGCTGTTGCAGAGATCGAAAAGCGAACAAAACATATAAAAACTCCACTCAATGTCTCTGTAATGGGCTGTGTGGTGAATGCTATCGGTGAAGCTGCTCATGCTGATGTAGCAATCGCCTACGGCAAAGGAAAAGGGCTCATTATGGTCAAAGGCGAAGTTGTTGCCAATCTAGATGAAGACAAACTTGTTGATCGTTTTGTTGCAGAAGTTGAAAAAATGGCAGGAGAGTAAAGCGTGCAAGACAACCTTTACAACCTCGCTTTTGAAAGAAGTATCTTAAGCTCTATCATCTTTGAACCAAGCCAATTTGATGAACTCAGCGTTATTTTAAAAAAAGATGACTTCTACCTTCCGGCTCATCAGGATATCTTTGCAGCAATGCTTACACTCCTGCAAAAAGATCAACCTATTGATGAAGAATTTATTAAAAAAGAGCTTATAAAAGCCAAAAAATTTGATGAGCAGGTACTTTTAGAAATTCTTTCGGCAAATCCGATCTCCAATACAAAAGCCTATGTTGATGAGATCAAAGACAAATCATTAAAACGTCATCTTCTTACTTTAACGACAGAGATCAAACGAGTAACTGTTGAAGAGGAGCTTCCATCTGCCGAGGTTGTCGATATTGTAGAGAAAAAACTCTATGAGATCACACAGGACAATCAGACAAGTGACTTCAAAGACTCACCAAAAATGACCTTTGATACGATGGAGTACATCAAAGAGATGAAAGCCAGAGGCAACTCTGTACTTGTCGGTGTCGATACCGGATTTAAAGAGCTCAACAAAATGACAACCGGTTTTGGGAAAGGTGATCTCGTTATCATTGCAGCTCGCCCTGCTATGGGGAAATGTCTCGGTCGTGGCACAAAAGTAGTGATGTTTGACGGCACACTTAAAAATGTTGAAGATATTGAGGTGGGTGATCAGCTCATGGGTGATGATTCAACTCCTCGAAATGTACTCTCTTTAGCTCGTGGAAGAGAAAAAATGTACTGGATCAGACAAAACAAAGGAATTGATTACCGTGTCAATGAGTCCCATATTCTCTCACTTAAAGGCTCACGTAATAAAGGTAAGCATAAACATGGCAATATTTTAAACATCTCTGTAAAAGAGTACAATCAAAAGAGTAAAAAATTTCACTCAAACTACAAAGGCTATAAAGTTGCCGTCGATTTCTTGGAACAACATCTACCAATTGATCCCTACTTTTTAGGTATTTGGCTTGGGGATGGAACAGCTGCCAATGTCTCCATAGCTACAGAGGACAAAGAGGTAGTTAGCTTTTTAAAAGAGTATGCAAGCCAATTAGATCTGCAAGTTACAAAGTCACATAAAAACAAGAAAAAGTGTCCGATGTACAGCATCACTTCAGGGCAATGCGGCGGCTACTACAAAGATGACAACTCTCTACAAACACGCTTAAGAAGAGCAGATCTACTTGAAAACAAACATATTCCACATAACTATCTGCAAAATTCACGTCACAACAGACTACAACTGCTAGCGGGGCTTATTGACAGTGATGGTTATTATGATGAAAAAGATAATATTTTTGAAATAGTACAAAAAGATAAAAAACTTACCCAGCAGATAAAATTTCTAGCCGACTCTCTGGGCTTTCGAGTATCAATGAAGACAAAAACAGCACGCATTAAAAAAATCGGCTATGAGTGTGAAGTCTATCGTCTGAGAATTGTAGGTAAACTAGACACAATTCCAACAAAAATAAAAAGAAAACAGGCACGTCCACTCAAAGCAAAACGGGATGTGCAACATACGGGTATAAAAGTAGAGTATGACAAAGTTGATGACTATTACGGTTTTACCATCGATGGCAATCATCTCTTTTTGCTTGAAGATATGACCGTAACGCACAATACCTCTTTTATATTAAACACAGTAAATAACCTTATCACCCAAGGCAAAGGTGTTGCTTTTTTCTCTTTGGAGATGCCGGCTGAACAGCTGATGCTCAGATTGCTCTCTATTCAGACATCCATTCCACTGCAAAAACTGCGTGTCGGTGATATGAATGATGATCAGTGGAGTTCACTCAATGGTGCTATAGATCGAATGAACTCAGCAAAACTCTTTGTTGATGATCAAGGAAGTGTCAATATCAACCAACTCAGAAGTAAACTGCGAAAACTGAAAAATCAACATCCCGAAATTGAGATCGCTGTCATTGACTACCTGCAGATTATGTCAGGAATCGGCAATCAAGACAGACACCTCCAGGTAAGTGAGATCTCTCGTGGGCTGAAAATGCTTGCACGTGAGCTGGAGATGCCGATCGTGGCACTCTCACAGCTTAACCGTGGACTCGAATCAAGAAACGATAAACGTCCGATGCTCAGCGATATTCGTGAGTCGGGATCTATTGAGCAGGATGCCGACATTATTCTCTTTGTCTACCGTGATGATGTCTATCTCTACAAAGAGGAAAAAGAGCGTGAAAAAGCTGCCAAAGCAGAAGGCAAAGAGTTTACCTCAACCTATGTGGAAAAAGAGGAAGAGGAAGCAGAGATCATCATCGGAAAACAGCGTAACGGACCAACAGGTCATGTGAAGCTGATCTTTCAGAAAAAACTTACCCGCTTTGTTGATGCACCAAGCTTTACTCAGGCTGTTGAGACAGTCTATGAGAATGTCGATACCTCATCCGCACAGGTTGACATTCCCAATGTTGAAATGCCTCCTATCTAAGCACTATGACAAAGCTGGAGAGAGTAGAACTTCTAAGTTCAAAAAGAGACCTCTTTTATCTCTTGACTCTCTTTATATTACTCTTTATACTCTCCCTCTCTTATGAATACTACCAATACAGAAAATTTACAGCCTTTGACTCTGCACTGCTGCATGCAAAAGTACTCAAACAGTATCAAAAAACAAAAATAACACCGAAAAAAGAAAAAAAAAGCTATCAGGTCTTAAAGGTAAAAAGTGACAAAGGTATCTCTTTTTACACCATAGTTCCCAAAACAGCACCAAACTACAAGGACAAAGATATCCTCATAGAGATCCAAACAGCAAATATCAGCTTTTTATCCTATCTCAAAGGCTTTTTTGCATGGAGTACAATTATAAATGCAAAAACACAAGAGAACCTGCAGACAAAAATATCACATCTTATATCGCAATCCCACACCGATCCAAAAGTCAATGCTCTCTATCAGGCCCTCTTTTTAGCAAAACCACTCCCCTTTACACTCCAACAACACTTCTCAAATCTTGGCTTATCTCATCTTCTTGCAATCAGTGGTTTTCATCTTGGAGTATTAAGTGCCATACTCTTTTTTCTTATAAAGCTACCCTATCGTTTTTTACAACAAAGATACTTTCCCTACAGAAGTGCCAAAAGAGACAGCTTTTTTCTTGTAGCGTTTTGCCTCTTTGGCTATACACTCTTTTTGGATTATCCACCCTCCCTGCTTCGTGCTTTTATTATGTTGAGTGTTGCTTTTTTACTCTATGAAAGAGGTATCAAGATCATCTCTATGCAGACACTTTTTATCAGTTTGTTACTAATTGTTGCGCTTTTTCCCCGACTGCTTTTTAGTACAGGACTTTTTTTAAGTATCAGCGGAGTTTTTTATATTTTCTTATTTTTAATCTACTATCAATCAAAAAGCAAACTCTGGCAATTTATACTGCTTCCTTTTTGGGTCTATCTGATGATGATGCCCTACTCCCTTGTACTCTTTGGAAATTTCAGTCTCTATCATCCACTCTCAATTCTGTGGACATCTCTCTTTACACTCTTTTATCCACTCTCTATCTTTATACATATTATAGGATATGGAGATCTTTTTGATGGAGTATTGCGCGCGCTTATGGAGTTTAATTCTCAGCCTATAAAACTACATCTTCCCATATTACTTTTATATACTGAAATTTTGCTCTCTTTGTATGCACTCTTTAGTAAAAAAGCACTCTATCTACTGCTCTTGTTTACGCTCTCTGTATCTGTATATTCTATCTATCATGTAACATAGTTTTAGACCATATATAAAGATGATCCATGAAACATAGATCCATAAAAACAAAAACATTACAATCGCAAAAGATCCGTACATCGTTGTATAGGATTTATTTAAAAAAACATAATAAATAAAAGCATTTTTACTTGCACTAAAGACTATGGAGATCAACAAAGATGAAATAGCAGATGCTTTTGGATTTATCTTTGCATTGGGAGCGATCTGAAAAATGAGAAAAAAGAGTGCCCATATAATAAGATAGGGAACAAAAGGTAAAATATTAAGTCCTGATGTAAGCTCATTAGATGCCATAAGCGTTGCAATGTAGCCCGTAATATAAAAAGAGATACCAAGTCCTATGGGTGTAAGCGTAAGCATTGTCCAGTAGGTTGTTATACTCTCCCATAATGATCTCGCTTTTGCATGAAAAATCTTGTTTGCTATAAACTCAAAATTTTTAAAAAAGAGCAAAGAAGCAACAAGTATCATTCCCAGCCCAAAAGCACCCATCTTTGCAGAGTTTGCCACAAAACTGTCTATATTTGTCATTATAAGTTCTGATTGAACCGGCATCAGATTTGAAAAGATAAAAGCCTTAATCTTCTCATAGTTGTCTGCAAAACTCGGCATAGAAGTAATTAAAGTAAGAACAATTAAAAGAAGAGGAATAATCGTAAAGATGGTATAAAAACTCAGACTTGCCGCAAAAAGAGTCAGTTCCTTGTCTACAAAGGCTTTTACAAACTGTCGAATCTCTTTATAAATTTTAAAAGCCTTTGTTTTCATTTTGCTAATCCAAACCCATTTTTGCAGGGTTTAAAATATTGTTAGGATCAAATGCCTTCTTGATCGATTTAAAAAGAGCCATCTCTGCATCAGAAAATGCCATCTTCATATAAGGTGCTTTTGCAAGCCCTATACCATGTTCACCAGAGAGTGTACCTCCAAGATCTACAGTCGCCTGAAAAACCTCTTCAATAGCCTGATAAGCAATTTTTACCTGCTCGGGATCACTGCCGTCAACCATTACATTGGTATGCACATTCCCATCACCGGTATGACCAAAACATGGAATATTTACATTGTACTTATCTGCTATGGCATAAAATTTTTCTAAAAGTTCGGGTAAAACTGCACGAGGAACCGTTACATCTTCATTAAGCTTTTTACTGCCATATACTGAAAGTGCAGGAGAAGCATTACGACGGGCAAACCAGATATCTGCTGCCTCTTTGTCATCTTTTGCACGGCGAAATTCACTACAGCCGTTCTCTTTAAAAACCTTCTCGATCTGATCAAGCTGAAAATTAAGATCATCTTCTAAATTTCCATCAACATCTGTAACAAGCAGAGCTCCTGCATCTACAGGCAGACCCTTGTTAAATGTCTGCTCAACTGCACGAATAGTCAAGTTATCCAAAAACTCCATAGCAACAGGAGTAATCCCACTTGCCATTGTTTTGTAGACTGCTTCCATAGCATTATGAACGGTTGGAAAAATTCCCATTGCTGTTTTTGTAAGCTTTGGTTTTGGAATAAGTTTAAGCGTGATCTCTGTTAAAACAGCTAAAGTTCCTTCAGAAGCAATAAGTATCCCGCTGATATTATACCCTGCAACATCTTTAATGGTACGTTTACCGGCTTTGATGATATCTCCATTTGGTAAAACAGCACGTGTAGCCATTACATAATCTTTGGTAATGCCATACTTTGCAGCACGCATACCACCGGCATTTTCACTTACATTGCCACCAAGTGTCGAATAGTCTTGAGAAGCAGGATCGGGCGGATAGAAGAGTCCTACCTCTTCAACAGCACGTTGCAGATCCATATTAATAACACCCGGCTGCACAACTGCTACCATGTTTTTCATATCGATCTCTAAGATCTTGTTCATATGTTTTTCCATGGCAAGAATAATACCGCCTTTACTTGGCAAAGCACCACCGGTAAAACCGCTCCCCGCCCCACGTGGGACAATAACAATACGATACTTGTTACAATACTTTAAAATCGCACTGATATCCTCTTCATTTCTAGGAAAAATGACAGCATCAGGCTCAAAATGTTCACGTGTCGCATCATACGAGTATGCTATTAAGTGTGCCTTGTCACTGTAGATATTCTCAGCTCCGACAATATTTGTAAAATATTCTATATGCTTTTTATCAATTTTCATACTATTTTTTCCCTATCTCAAATTCATTTACAAGATATTCTAACTCTTTATGACTTTTTACTATTTCATAAAACTCTTTGTTCTTTTTATTTGCTGATACCAAAAGTTCATAATAGTGTGGTCTGTAATGCTCCATTGCATCACTGCCCTCTCCCCACCATGCTGCGTCTATGTTTTGTACACGCGTGTAAAAAGGTTTTTGTCTCTTTTTGACTTCAAGAGGTGCTTTTGTAATATTTAAAATACTAAAACTTTTAATATCTACCGTATAAACTATCTGATCAAGAAAAACAAACAAAAGTCCTACACTGCCTGCATTTGCAAAGTTTGTAAAATCACTTCGCAAAGGTGTCGGATGTCCCGAAAAAGAGAGAACTGTTGCAAAAAGATCCGGATGAATCCACTGTATATTTACACTTTTTGTAATTCTGTGATAGATCTCTTCACTCGGTGCAATTAATAGAGCGCGAGAGTACCCAAAAGTAAGTTCTACCGTATCTCCAACCTGAGGTTTCCACTTTCCGTAAGGAAGTGAGTTGTTTTTCAGAGCATTAAAATGACTCATCTGAATTGTTGCTATCTTTTTATCTCTATCAAACGCTATTACTGTTGCATTTTTCAAAATAGCACTGTGATCCGGAGTAATATGATGCACTACAAAACCACTGACACCAACATCTATATGATCAATCTCGATAGTTGCTCTCTCTTTATCTATAGTTACTATCGGTGCTTTTATGACGGAAGAGAATAACTCAACTGCAAATAAAATGAGTAAAATTGTATATTTCATAGTACTTCTTTCTTTTTATGTAATGCGATTATATCAAACAAACCTCAGACTAAGCCAAAATTTGATAATCTTTGCAAATTATTTATCCAAGGCTACTATTTATGATACGATTTTTCATACTTTTTTTACTGACAACATCACTTTTTTCTGCTACAGTCAAACGTGAAAGGTGGAAGAGCGGAGAGACTTATTTAATCTTTTTGGAGAAAAAGAAACTCCCTATAAGAGAGCTTTATTATAACCTTGACAAAGATGATCAACGTCTTACTGAAGAGATGAGAACAGGTGTTCACTACCAAATTTTAGAAGACAATAATGGGACAATAGAACAGGTTTTACTTCCTTTAAATGATGAACTCCAAATTCATATTTACAAAGACAAAAACCATTATAAATTTGAAGCAATCCCAATTATCAGCAACACAAAAACGGAAGCTTTTAGTACAACCATTACAAGTTCTCCAATGTATAATATTCTCAAAGATACCGGAAGCAAAAAACTTGCTCAGATATTTGTCTCAAGTTTTAAAAATTCACTCAACTTTAAAAATGATATTCGCAAAGGCGACAAACTTGTAATGATTTATGATCAAAAGTACCGTTTGGAATACCCTTTTTCTATGCCAAAACTCAAAGCTGCAATGATAGAAATGCGAGGTAAACGTCACTATATCTATCTCAATGATGATGACAGATATTATGATGAAAAAGGACATGAAGTTGAGGGCTTTTTACTCGCACGTCCTGTTCGCGCTGCACGTATCTCATCATACTTCAGTAAAAGAAGATGGCACCCAGTACTACATAAATGGAAAGCACACCTGGGTGTTGACTATGCAGCACGCAGAGGAACACCTGTTCATGCGGCAGGAAGCGGTACAATAATATACTGTGCACGAGCCGGTACATATGGAAATTTAATTAAAATTCGTCACTCAGACGGCTATGAAACACGTTACGCACACCTCAAGTCATTTCGCAGAGGAATGCACAGAGGCAAACATGTAAAAAAAGGACAGGTAATCGCTTATGTTGGAACAACTGGACGTTCTACCGGTCCACACCTGCACTTTGAACTTCGAAAACGCGGACGTGCCATCAATCCACTGCAGGTTGTTCAAGTGACTACAAAAAAACTCAAAGGCAAAGAGAAAAAAGCCTTTTTGCGCTTAAAGAAAAATTATGATGAAAGTATCAATCTTCATCTGACAAATAAAACAACTTTTAAAAAGATTCACTCTTTTAAAGATATCTCCTATATTCACCTCTTAGAGAAAAAAGATGGATAAGATAGATTCAATAAAAGAGCTTAAAGATACCCGTTTTATAAAGCCCATAGAGATCAACTACACACAAAAAGGGATTCAAAAACGATGGGAAGCAGTACTCTCTCATGACAGTGTAGCTGTTTTGCTCTATCATCAAGACAAAGATGCTTTTATCTTGGTAAAACAGCTTCGTGTTACAGTGCTGAACAAAAATCCAAATGATGGCTATATGTATGAACTCTGTGCAGGTATTGTTGATAAAGAGTGCTCAAATATTCAAATTGCAAAAGAGGAAATCCTAGAAGAGTGCGGCTATGATGTCCCTCTTGAGAGTATAGAGAAGATCAGCTCTTTTTACACATCTGTAGGAATTTCAGGAACACATCAAACTCTCTATTTTGCTTTTATTGATGAGACAATGAGAGTAAATGAAGGTGGTGGTATTCATGATGAGGAGATAGAAGTTATATCGATCCCTATCAAAGAGGCAAAAGCATTTTTGTTTAATGAACGCTATCAAAAGACAACCGGTGTTTCACTTGCTTTTTACTGGTTTTTTAACACAAAGCTTAAGCAAATTCTATAGGATCCATATCTACCTCAGCAAGCGGTACCATTGAAGCCCGAACAGCCTTAATAATAGCAGTACTCTTATCCGCTCGCAATAGTATCTCAAAGCGATACTTATTTGCAACTTTTTCAATGGCACACTTTTTTGCACCGACTATCTCGACATCACTGCACTTTCGTAGTTTTGCTTCCATTGCATACATTGCCTCTTGTGCTTTTATGCCGTTTTTATGTGCAAAAAGTATACGGCACAATTTTTTAAAAGGAGGATAGAGCTCAGTTCTAAAGAGTTTTTCATCTTCTAAAAAAGCCTCATATTTTCCATAATAAGAGTTAAAAAACTCTTCATTAAATGTCTGCACAATAACTTTGGCATCTTTTGCACGTCCACTTCTTCCGGCAACCTGTATTAAAGATGCAAGAGCTTTTTCACGAGATCGATAATCAGGCATATTAAGCATATTGTCCATACCAAGAACAACTGCCAAGGTCACATCATGATAGTCATGTCCTTTTGAGAGCATCTGTGTACCTACCAAGATGTCGCTCTCTTTATTGTTAAAACGCTCAAGAGCTTTTTTCAGCTTGCTTGCTGTTGTAATGGTATCTCTGTCAAACTGTTCTACCTTTGCATCTGGCAGAAACTCTCGAATATTCTCTACAGCCTGCGCTGTTCCCAAACGAGAACTTAAAAGATTTGCAGATCTGCACTCAGGACAGATTTGCGGAATTGCCTGTGTAAAATTACAGTAGTGACATTTGAGTGCGTGTTGTTTTTGGTGCAGACTCATCCCCACAGAACAAAATGCACATCTAAAAATATGTCCGCAATCACCACAAATAAGATACTTGAAGTTTGCACGTGTCGGTAAAAAGACAATAGACTGCTCATTATTTTTAAAAGTCTGTGTCAAATTCTCTATAATAAGCGGTGTTAAAGCTTCACTTGAACGCTCATATAGAAACTCTTTATTTGATTGAAAATAACCACCTTTAAGACGAATATGTGGAAATTTCACATAAGAAGAGAGTGAAGGTGTTGCCGATCCGAGTACTACAGGAATATTGTAGAGTTTACCCATATAAATGGCAATATCTCGGGCATTGTATCGTGGTCTTGAAGAGGATTTGTAACTGTCATCATGCTCCTCATCTACAACAATCAAAGCCAAACCTGTAATAGGCAAAAAAAGAGCTGATCGTGCTCCTGCAATTATCTTTGCCTCTCCGCTGTAGATCTTTTGCAGTGCCTTTTTTTTCTGTAAAGGTGTCAGCTTTGAATGCCACATTACAAAAGAAGAACTAAAATGCTCCTCTAAACGTTTTGTCATCTGTGGTGTAAGTGAAATCTCTGGCATTAAAAAGAGTGCTCTTTTACCCTCTGCAATAATCGACTCAAAATATTTCATATAGATCTCTGTCTTACCACTGCCCGTATCACCAAAAAGCAAAGAGACCTGATGTTGTTGTAAAAACTCCAAAGCACTCTTTTGTTGATGAGAGAGAACAATCTGAGACTCTCTTTGCTCATCTTTTGTCTTTAAGAGTGAATAACTCTTATCATATGGCAGCATAATACTAAAAGCATCGCCAAGAGAAGTAATATAGTAAGAAGAGATAAAAGAGGCAAGTTTATACTGTTGTTGTGAGTAGGAAAAATTTTCTACTTCGTTGATTTCAAGTGTATCAAATGCAGGTTTTTCACACTCCTCAATAACAACGGCACTCTTTTGACGATTATTTAAAGATACACTCACTTCTGTATAGAGTGCTATTTTTACTGTACTCTTGTATGTAAGTGCTTCCAAAGGAGAAGCAATGATAGAGACTCTGTAGTAATACAAAAAAGTTTCTACTTCTTTTTATTTTATAAGTTCAGAACAGATTGCATCTTGATTTGCATCCAAATCAAACTTTCCGCTATCTGAATCATAGGTAAAATTACAACTGCTACTTCCTATTTTAAAAGCATACTTTTT
>Ga0256837_1001672_pt1 | contig 14949 bp, 17 predicted proteins | sample 4562384metaG_FD_185976 | JGI IMG/M metagenome (GOLD analysis project Ga0256837, IMG submission 185976) | Hydrothermal vent microbial communities from Guaymas Basin, Mexico - 4561-384 | ecosystem: Environmental > Aquatic > Marine > Hydrothermal vents | place: Mexico: Guaymas Basin | collected... | reverse complement strand
GGAAACATAAATGAAACTATACGCACCGTGGGAAAAAGCTTTCAATAGAATCTCTACCCCTTTTGAAAACTTTTTACATGCTCAAACAACAACAGGTTTAGTGTTGATGTTTATGACAGTAGTTGCACTTATTTTAGCAAACTCTCCTCTAAATGAGATCTACTCACATTTTTTTCATACTAAAATAGATTTCAATGTGGGAGAATGGAAACTATCTCACTCTATTCATCATTGGATAAATGATGGTTTAATGGCTATATTTTTCTTTATGGTTGGGTTAGAGATAAAACGGGAGATTCTAGTTGGTGAACTCTCAAATATAAAAGTGGCTATACTTCCTATATTATCAGCTATTGGGGGAATGATTTTACCAGCTCTTATATATTTATCTATCAACTATGGTGGTGATGGTGCAGTTGGTTGGGGGATTCCAATGGCTACAGATATAGCATTTGCTATTAGTGCTTTAGTTCTTCTTGGTAATCGTGTTTCACCTGCTTTAGTGACTTTTTTAGTTGCTCTTGCAATTGTAGATGACCTTGGTGCTGTTTTAGTTATAGCTATTTTTTATACTGATCAGATTCATACACTACCATTAGTATTAGCTGGAATCTCATTTCTTATACTTATCATTTTTAATAGATTTGGAATTCATACTATTTTACCTTACTTTATAGTTGGACTTATTATGTGGTTTTTTATGCTTGAATCTGGTGTTCATGCAACTATTGCTGGTGTTATCGCTGCTATGACCATACCATCTCGTCCAAAATTAACACCAAATAATTTTACTTCTCATGCTAAAAATCTACTAGATGAGTATGACAATTATCCATCAGCTACTGATCATACTATGCACGAAAACCAAAAAGCAATTTTACTAAATATAAAAGATACTATAGATTCTGTTGGCTCACCATCAGCAAGACTAGAACACGATTTACATCTTCCTGTTGCACTTATAGTTATCCCTCTTTTCGCTCTTGCAAATGCAGGAATATCTATAGATTTTTCATCTATTGGCGAAACAATTATTACTCCTGTTTCTATTGGGATTATTGCAGGTCTTATTTTAGGTAAAATTATGGGGATAGCAGGTGTTGCTTATTTGGCAATAAAACTTAAAATTGCAAAACTTCCAGAGGGTAGTAGTATGAATCAAGTTTTTGGTGTTGCAGCTCTTGGTGGTATAGGTTTCACAATGTCTATTTTTGTGGCAGATTTAGCATTTTTAGGTAATGAATCACTTATCTTTCAGGCTAAAATTGGGATTTTAACCGCCTCTCTCTTTGCAGGTCTTTTTGGTTTTATTTGGTTGAGATACATAGCAAAAAGCTAAATTTTAACCAAAAAAGAGTACAATGTGGTTTCAATATAAGTATTAGGTAGATAACTATGAGTATTCAATCAAACAATCATGAAAAAACATTTTCTGAAAATATATTACTTGTTACAAAAACAGATTTAAAAGGTAAGATTACTTATGCTAATCGTGCTTTTATGAATATGGTAAATATGGATGAGGCTAAACTTGTTGGTTCACCTCATAATATTATTCGCCATCCTGATATGCCTAAAGTAATTTTTAAACTACTTTGGGATCATCTAAAAAATGCTAAAGAGATTCATGCTTATGTAAAAAATCTTTGTTCTGATGGTTCTTTTTACTGGGTTATGGCAAATATAACTCCATCTTATGATAACTCCAGTGGTAAACATAGTAAGATTATAGGTTATCACTCTTCAAGAAGATTACCAACAAAAGAAGCTCTTTCTGTAATCATCCCTTTATATGAAAAACTTCTTAGTGCTGAGAGAAGTGGTGGAGTAAATGCAAGTGAAAAAATAATTAATGAACTATTAAAAGAAAAAGGAATCTCATATGACGAATTTATCCTCTCTATCTAAATTACATTATGCAAACTATGCTCATATAGCTGTAGTTTCTGTTGGTGTACTTATATCAGCTATATTTTTTGAATTTCATATAGGAACTTTCATTATTAATATGTTAAATATTGCCATAGCAATATATGCTTATAAGCAGATTCATATCACTAAAAAAAGTATTAATAGAACATCAGATATTATAAAAATTGCAGCTCAAAAAGGGAATTTTGAGAATCGCCAACATCATATTAAAGGTGGTGGAGAACTAACAGAGTTAGCTTGGAATCTAAATGATTTATTTGATCAAATAGAATCTATACTTCGTGAGATTAACACTTCTATAGAGTATGCTTCTCAAAATAAATACTTTAGACGAATTAGTACAACTGGACTAAATAGTACATTTACTAAAACTGGTAACCTTATAAACATCTCATTAGATGCTATGCATGAAGAGTTTAAGAATCAAGAGAAAGATAGATTTATTAATGATTTATCAAAAACTGGAAAGGGGATGTTAGAGAATTTTAAAAGTATCCAAGAACAAATAACTCAAACAAACGATACCCTTACAAATCTTGCTATAGAATCTCAAGAGAGTGCATCTTTATCTCGTTCAAATAACTCTGTTGTTGAAACAATGAACCAAAACTTTATGAAACTTTCTGAAATTATTGCTCATAACGATGAATCTATAGATGGTGTAACTTCAAAAACTGCTGATATTACATCTGTTGTTGATTTGATTAAAGATATAGCAGATCAAACAAATCTACTTGCACTTAATGCTGCTATTGAAGCAGCTAGAGCTGGTGAACATGGTCGTGGTTTTGCTGTGGTTGCAGATGAAGTTCGTAAACTTGCAGAGAGAACTCAAAAAGCTACAAATGAGGTAACTATCTCCATCTCAACACTTCAACAAGAAGCAAATGGGATGTTAGATAACTCTAAAGAACTAAACCAAATAGCAGAACAGTCAACAAAAAGTGTTGAAACATTATACTCATCTCTAACTCAGTTTAACAAAACATCAGAATCTGTTCTTAGTTCAAGTAGATATATGAAAAACAAAAACTTTATAGTTCTTGCTAAAATTGATCATATTTTATTTAAAGCTGATGCTTTTGCTCAGATTCAAAATGGTACTCATAAACAATTTGACACACATAATAGTTGTAGATTTGGACAATGGTATAATGAAGATGGAAAATCACAATTTGGACATTCTAAAAGCTATAATGATATGTTAGTTCCTCATAGCCAAGTTCATAATTTAGTATTATCTACATTTGAATTAATTGAACATGATAGTCCACTTAACCATGAAGATACAATTAAAAAGAATTTTATTGAGATGGAAAAAGCTTCTGAAATTTTATTTAAACTAATGGATAGTATGCTTTTAGAAGAAGCTATGCGTGATGATGGAAATATTGCGAGTGGTGAGATAGAACTTTGGGATATGGACTAAAATAAAGAGCTTAATTTTATCTATTTTTGATACAATTATTTTTAAAATTGGTACTATACTAAAGGAATTTTTTGAAAACAAAACAATACTCTGTTCAAATATGTGAAATATCTTTAAATGATGAAGATAAATTTATATCATTTTTCGATACAAACTACAATTTTTTTCAAAACCATCTTCTTCATATAAATGGGAAGATGACTAAAAAAGTTGAAGAGTTCCTCAATGAGAAAGAGTTGAAATTTATACTTAATGTTACTCTTCCTAAAAAACAAACAACAAAATCATTAAAAACACCAACTAATGAGCTTGAACTTGAAAAACAAAAATCTCTTGAGATTCAACAAAAACTAGAAAATCAAATTTTAGAATTAACTAAAAATGAACAAAATGATTTAAAAGTTTTAGACACCCTTGTAAGAAGTGGTCAAGAATTAAAAATAGATGGTGATTTACTTTTACTAAATCGTGTAAATAGTGGTGCAAATATTATCGTTGATGGTAATCTTATCATCACACAAATTGTAGATGGTTCTATCCGTTGTAATGGAAACTTTATGATGTTAAAAGCATCACCAAAAGCAAATATCTTATTTCACGATGTAGAGGTTGAAAGTTCTTATCTAAAAGATAGACTCAATAGAGTTGAATTAAAAAATAATGAAATAATTATAACACCGGTATTAAAGGAGACAAATTGGGGCGCATAATCGCAGTTATTAGTGGGAAAGGTGGAGTTGGTAAAACAACTACAAGTGCAAATGTTGGGCTAGGTATAGCTATGAATGAGAAAAAATGTGTTGTTGTTGATTTCGACATAGGTCAAAGAAACTTAGATATGATTCTAGGATTAGAAAATCGTGTAGTTTATGACATAGTTCAAGTTATGGATGAAGAGGTAAAACTAAAACAAGCACTTATAAAAAGTAAATATAGTGATAATCTTTTCTTTTTAGCAGCATCACAAACAAAAGATAAAACAGTTTTAGATTCAGCTAAAATCAAAAAATTTGTAACTGAATTAAGTGAAGAGTTTGAGTATGTAATTCTTGATGCTCCTGCTGGAATTGAGAGTGGTTATGAGCATACTATTGAATTTGCTGATTCTGCTATCATTGTAGTGAACCCTGAGGTTTCATCTATCCGTGATGCTGATCGTGCTATCGGCATACTAGATTCTAAATCTCAAAAAGTTAAAGATGGTAAAGAGGTTTTAAAATATCTTATTATCAATAGAATTAACCCTAAAATGGTACAAAGTGGTGAGATGTTAGCAAGTGAAGATATTTTAGATATTTTAAATGTTCCTCTTGTTGGTAAAGTTCCTGAAGATAAAGGAATTATAGATGCTTCAAACCAAGGTAAACCTATCATTTTAGATAAAAATTCACCGGCTGGTCAAGCATACAGTAGAATCTCATCTCGCCTTTGTGGTGAAAATATAGAGATGATGGATGTTGAATCTATAAAAGAGGGTTTTATTGATAAAATCAAGGGTATTTTTAAATAATGTTTTCATTCTTTAGAAAAAAAAGTAGTGCAAATACTGCTAAAGACAGATTAACTATAGCAATTATGTCAGATAGAGAAAACAATAGTTATCCTTTTATGGATGAGATGAAAGCTGAACTTATAGAAGTTGTTAAAAAATATATGGGTGTAAAAACTATAGATATTAAAAAAGAGGTCGTTGATGGTGTAGAAGCATTATCAATTGATGTCGAACTTGATAAAAAATAATCTCTTCATAATTAAATGAAATATTAAATATTATACTTAGTTATGTTGGTTATAATTTTAGAAAATTAACTCAAGGTAACTAAATTATGAAAAGAAGAACTTTTATGGGGTTTGCAGGTGCTAGTGCTGTAATGGCTCTTGGTGGTTGTACAACTCCTACTCCAGATACTAATAAAACTACAAATTCTCAACAAAAAACATTCAATACAACTTTAAATCCGATTCGTAAAAAAACTAACAAAAGAGTTGTTGTTATTGGTGGTGGATTTGGTGGTTTAAATACTGCATCAGCTATTGTAGCAACAGATTCAAATAAAGAGATAGAAGTTATAGTTATTGAGCGAAATCAACACTATTTTGTATGCCCAATGAGTAATACTTTACTTAGTGGTGATTCTAAGTTTAAAAAAGAAAATTTTGTATTTGATTACACTAATGTTCAAAAAGAGTATGGTTTTGAAGTTATCCAAGCAGAGGTTGTTGGAATCGATAGAATCTCACAAACTGTTTCAACATCAAGTGGATTTTTAGAGTATGATTTTTTAGTTATGGCTCCAGGAATTGAGTACAACTATGAAGTTGAATTTCCACATTGGAGCGAAGCAAAAATTAGACAAGCTAAACTTGAAGCACCAGGTGGATTAATCAGTGATTCTGGAATTGAACATGCAAGACTAATTCAACAACTATCTGAGTTTAAAGCTAATGGTGGTGAGGGAATTATAGCTATCATTCCACCTCGTCCACACATCACAAAATCATTAAAATCAAGTGTAGCACATAAATCACTTCAAAGATGTAAACCAGCACCTTATGAGAGAGCTTGTATGATTGCTAACTGGATTAAGAAAAACAATTTAGTTGGAAAAGCAAAAGTTATGATTTTAGACAACTCACCTCGCCCACAAGCAAAAGCTGTTGCATTTGAACAAGTTTTCAAAGATTTATATAGTGATGTTATAGAGTATGTTGGTGGTTTTGATTTAATGGATGTTGATTTTGATAAAAAAGAGATTACATATCGTAGTATTAATGATGATGCTGATTATGTAAAAAGCACGATGAAATATGATGTTTTAAATCTAATCCCTATACAAAAAGCTAGTTCACTTATCTCTATGGCAGGGATTAAAACTAACTCTTGGGGTGGAGCAGTTTTAGCAAAAAGAAGATTCTATACAAAAACTGATAATAAAGTTTATGTGATTGGAGATAGTGCTTTTTATGGAAAAGGTACACTTAAAAATAACCCTAAGAAAAAAGGTGGAATCCCAGCTGCTGCTCAAACAGCTTATAGCTCTGCAAAAATAGCTGGAGAGATGATAGCAAATAGAATTTTAAATAATGTAGATAAACCCATAAATGATATTTCAGCTTCATGTTTTTCAATGGTAAAAAGTGATAAAGATAAATTTGGAATCGCTATCTATAAAGATTTTAAATTTACAGATAAAGGTTTTACTATAGAAGAAACTATACCTAAAGATAATGGTAAATACTACAATACAAATGCAGGAGCAGGATTAACAGGCTGGTTTGAAGCTATAACTGCTGATACCTTTGCTACATTTACTCCAACCGTTCAATCTTTATAAAATATCTTTAAATCACTTTTTAAGTGATTTAAAGAACATCATCTCATGCTCTCGTAAGATTCTAATCATATTTGTAGAACCAGCAACACCAACTGGATCCCCTGCTGTTAATATGTAACTTTTATCAAGTTTTAACACTTTTCTATCTATACCTTGATTCATAACCTCACTCATCATTTGACCTAGTGAATCTTTTTTAACCATAAAAGCTGGAACTACTCCCCAACATATAGTTAAAAATTTTGCTACTTTTTCATCATGGACAACAGCATAAATATCACGACGAGGACGGTAACGAGATAGTTTTCTAGCAGATGAACCAGAAGCTGTTAAGCCTATAAGCCCCCAAGCATCTATATCTTCACACAGTCTAATAGCTGCTTCATTTATACTATCTGTCGCATCATCTATCTTAAAATCTGCAAATTTATTAAATGGGTAAACTCTCTCTGCACCCTGAATCGTTTGAACCATTGTTTCAACTGCTAAAACTGGATTATGTCCAACTGCACTCTCTTCTGAAAGCATTACAGCATCAGTTCCATCTAAAACAGCATTTGCTATATCACTTATTTCTGCTCTTGTTGCTCTCTCTTGTGTTGTCATTGAAAGTAACATTTGAGTTGCAGTTATAACTGGTTTTGAAGCTTCATTTGCTTTTTTTATTAACATTTTTTGTAAAGATGGCACTTCATAAAAAGGTACTTCTATTCCTAAATCTCCACGAGCGACCATTAAACCATCAGAAGCTTTTAAAATAGCATCTATATTTTCAACAGCATCAAACTTTTCTATCTTAGCAAAAAGCTGAATTCTACCATTATGCTCATCTATAATAGCTCTAGCATCTAACATATCGTTAGCATCTTGAACAAATGAGATAGCCATAAAATCTACCTCATTTTCAATTCCCCAAAGCATATCTTTTCTATCTTTTATAGTTAAAACATCAATACCTAGTCTAGTATTTGGAAAATTTACACCTTTTCTTGATGAAAGTAAGCCACTGTTTTGAACTTTTACTTTTACAGATTCTTCTAAAACTTCAATAACTTCAGTTCGAATCATCCCATCATAAAGATAAATAAACTCACCAACTTTTAACTGCTTTAAAATAGTTGGCTGATTTATACAAGTTTTATAATAATTTTTTGATACTTGAATTCCATCAATCTCATCTTTTACAAATTCAACAACATCATCAATTTCAAGTTTAAAAGGCACTTCAATCTTACCAACTCTAATCTTTGGTCCACTAATATCTTGTAAAACACCCACAAATAAACCTGTATTTTTCTGAGCTTTTTTTATCTTTTGTAAAACATCGTAATGATACTCATGTGTTCCATGTGAAAAGTTTAATCTAAAAACATTCACACCTGCTCTCATAAGTTTTTCTATCATCTCATAAGAATCTGAAGCTGGTCCAACTGTCGCTAAAATTTTTGTTCTTTTTTTCATTTTTCTGACTTTATTCTAAATTTACAAGAACCAACACTAATTGTCTTTCCTGTTTTAATAACATCTTTAATATAGATAAGTGTACCCTTAGAATCAGCATCACCAACCTCTTCTTCTATAATCTTTAAAAGATCATCCTCTTTTGTATCTGTCCATATTTTTTCGTAATTATATTGTGTTTGTATTTTCATAGTTGTATGGTAGCGAAAAATAGTTTTTTTTTAGAGCAATTTTGAAACAAAGAGTCTTAAAATAATTATTCTTATAATTTACTTAAAGAGTTTAAAAGTATTATTTTAGTATAATTCGCTAAATACTTTAAGGGGAAGGTGCCTTGGTTTAGCGATTAGCCAAACTTGCTTTCATCATCTCCTTAAATTAAAGGATTATGATGCAAGAAAATGCACAAGAAAACACTCAAAAAGAAGAAGAAGTAACAATCACATTTGATGATTTAAACCTAAGAAAAGAAGTTCTACAAGCAGTTAAATATGCTGGTTTTACAGCTCCAAGCCCGATTCAAGCTCAAGCTATACCATTTGTTTTAGCTGGTCGTGATATGGTTGCACAAGCTCATACTGGTACTGGTAAAACTGCTGCTTTTGGTCTTCCTGCTATCTCAAATATGAAGCTTAATGCTGGTGTTGAAGTTTTAGTTATCACACCAACTCGTGAACTTGCTACTCAAGTTTCAGATGAATTATACAAATATGGTAGAAATATGGGTGTAAGAACTGTAACTGTTTATGGTGGTTCTTCATACAAAAGACAACTTGACCTTATTGAGCGTGGAGCTAACATAGTTGTAGCAACTCCAGGTCGTCTTTTAGATATTCTTAAAAAAGATATGCTTACTAGCTTTACTCCAAGTATTGTTGTTTTAGATGAAGCTGATGAGATGCTTGATATGGGTTTCTTAGATGATATTAATGAAATCTTTTCATATTTACCAACTAGCCGTCAAACACTTTTATTCTCAGCTACTATGCCTAAACCTATTAAGATTCTTGCTGAAAGAATTTTAGAAAATCCAGAATTTATCTCAATCACTAAAGGTGAAACTACAAATAAAGATATTGAACAATCATACTATGTGATTGACGAATCTGAAAGAGATGATGCTATTATCCGTTTAATGGATTCAGAAGATATAGATAAATCTGTTGTATTTTGTAGAACAAAATCAGAAGTAGATAGACTAAGTAATGTACTTTCAAATGCTGGTTATTTAGCAAATGGTCTTCATGGTGATATGGAGCAAAGACAAAGAGAGACTGTAATTAAAGGTTTCAAACAAAATTCTGTTAAAGTTCTTGTTGCTACTGATGTTGCTGCTCGTGGTATCCATGTAAACAATATTTCTCATGTTTTCAATTACCATATTCCTTTTGACCCAGAGTCTTATGTTCACCGTATTGGTAGAACTGGTCGTGCTGGTACTAAAGGTAAAGCTATTACACTTTTAACTCCTCTAGAGTTTAAAGAGCTTCAAAAAATCAAATCAAAAGTTGGAACTTCAATGAGCCATGCTTTTGTTCCAAGTAAAAATGATTTAAGAAGTTCAACTATTGAAACATTAGTTAAAAATGTTGAAGAGCATAAAATCTATGATGAAGCTCACAAAGTATTAGATAGACTTCGTGAAGATATTGATGAGGAGCAAATGGCGTATAAACTTATCTCTATGTTACTTGATCAACAAGATATTAAAGGTCCAAATGCTATCGGTATTCCTGCTGATAAAATAGATGCTATTCTTGCTCGTGCTGCTCAAAGAGGCGGTGGAAATCGTGGTGGTGGTCGTGGTCGTAGTAGAAGTCGTTCAGGTGGAGGCGGTGGTGGATACCGTGGTAACCGTGATAGAAATCGTTCAGGTGGAGGCGGTGGTGGATACCGTGGTAACCGTGAAGGTGGTGGAAGTCGTGAAGGTGGAAATCGTGATGGTGGTGGCTACAGAGGTAACCGTTCAAACTCTAATAGACATAGAGATTAAACACCCTCTTTCACATAAAGTTCACTATATGTGGACTTTATACTCTCTTTCCCATACAACTAAAATCTACAAAACTTTACTATAAACTGATATAATCACTAAAACTTAAATTAGGTAATTACAAATGATAATATATGAAGATACTGAACTATATATAGAAAAAGAAGATAGTGAGATTCCTTGGTTAAAAATATTTACTAAAAACCCATATAAAGAGTTAGGTGATATTCCAAAAGAACTAAGAACTAAATTATGGGATGTGTATGATATAGTTGAAGAAGAGATGAAAAACTACTATAACCCTAAAAAAATAAACTTAGCATCATTTGCAAATATGCTACCAAGAGTTCATCTTCATGTTATGGCAAGATTTGAGAATGATAGCTATTTTCCAAACCCTATGTGGGGTGAAAAATTAAGAGATAGTGACTTAGTATTAGCTGATGAGAAAGAGTTTCATAAAAAAGTTTTTGAGAGTTTAAATGCTAAATATAAATAGAAGTAAAGGGCTACTAACCCCTCTACTTCAAATATTTATTATAATAATTTAGTTAAATAACCAAATATTAATAATAAAAAAAGAACTTTAGATATAAACATTGTACTAACCTTTTTTCAAAGGATCCCCAACCCAACACATCATACCCACATTATTCATCTAAAATATAGACAAAAAAAAAGCCTTAACACTTAAAAAGTGCTAAGGCCTACAATCCTTTTACTTATGAGTTAGTAAGGCTCAAAAAAGGTTAATAACAATGCTATCTAAGGTGTTATTATATCTTAAGAAAGTAAATTAAGATATAATTATTTTATTGGTGAAAAAGGAACTAAAGCAGAACCCCAAGTTAGACCACCACCAAAAGCATCTAAAAGTAATAACTCACCTTTTTTAAGTGAACCATTCTCATAAATATCATTAATAGCCATAGGAATAGATGCTCCTGAAGTATTACCATATTTAGCTACAGTAACTACAACTTGCTCTTTTTCCATCTTTAAAGCATCACCAACAGCTTTTATGATTCTATAATTAGCTTGATGTGGTACAAAATGGTTAATAGCTGAACTCTCAAGATTATTAGCTTCTAAAATCTCTACAACATCTTTAGTTAAAGTACGAACAGCAACTTTAAAAGTTTCATTACCTTTCATCTGCATAAAACAAGCATTACCCTCTTGTTCTAAAGAATCATGAGGTGAACCAGTTCCACCATTTGGTGTCATAAGTAAATCAGCATAAGTACCATCAGCACCAGTATGAACATCTATGATAGCTTCATCTTTGTTATCTGTAGCAGATATAATAGCAGCACCTGCACCATCACCAAATAAGATACAAGTACCTCTATCTGTATAATCAGTAATAGCTGAAAGTTTTTCAGAACCAACTATAAGCACATTTTTTTTCATACCAGATTCTATAAATGCTTTTGCTATAGATAAGATATAAACAAAGCCTGTACAAGCTGCTGAAATATCAAAAGCTGTAACATTAGGTAAAGATAGTTTATTTGAAATAATTGTTGCAGTAGATGGCATACAGAAGTAATCTGGTGAGATTGTAGCACAGATAACCATATCAATTTCATTTTTATCGATTCCACTTCTTTCTATAGCTAACTTAGCAGCTTCTACACCCATATCACTTGTAGTTTCATTTTCAGCTGCGATATGTCGCTCTTTTATACCAGTTCTTTTTGTAATCCATTCATCAGTTGTATCAACCATTTTTGAAAGATCTTCATTACTTAATATTTTAGTTGGAGCATAAGCACCAATCGAACGAAATGCAGCATAAGCCATTAATTATCCTTTTGATTATACTCTTGAAGTTTTTCTAGTATAGATTCATTTACACCAGTATCAACATAAGCGATAGCTTGATAGATTGCATTTTCCATAGCTTTGGCATTACTTTTACCATGACTAACGATAGCACAACCTTTTATGCCAATAAGTGGAGCACCACCAACTTCAGCATAATCTATCTCTTTTTTAAGAAGTTTAAAAACTTTTCTCATAAGTAAAGCACCAGTTATAGCAATTGGCGACTTTCTTATATAATCTTTTATAAAAAAGCTAATTGTAGAGGCAACTCCCTCACTTGTTTTAAGAACTAAGTTTCCAATAAATCCATCACAAGTGATAACATCACAAGAACCATTAAAAAGATCCCCACCCTCAACATTACCAATGAAACCATCAGAATCTTTTAAAAGTTTATATGCTGCTTTTGTAACATCATTACCTTTTGATTCCTCTTCACCATTAGCTAACAGACCTACTCTAGGGTTTTGTATACCCATAACACTTTGAGCATAACAACTACCCATAAGAGCAAATTGTACTAAATGTTCAGGCTTAGAATCTACATTTGCACCAACATCTAAAATAATAGAACGATATTTTTTTACAGTTGGCATAAAAGTAATAAGTGCTGGACGAGCAATTCCTTTAAGACGACCAAGTCTTAAAGTAGCAAGAGTCATGGTAGCTCCACTATGACCAGCAGAAACAACACCATCTGCTTCACCATTTCTTACTAAATCTATAGCCTTATATATAGAACTCTCTTTTCTTTTTATTGCATCAGTTGCAGCATCACTCATAGAGATTACATCATCAGCTTCTATAATAGAAATCTTATCTCTATAACGCTTGGGTAACATAGGTAAAATTTCTGATTTTTTTCCTACTAAAATAGGCTCAAATGATTTTTTCTTGAGTGCAGCGATACATCCGTTAACAATTGGCTCAGGACCGAAGTCCCCGCCCATTGCGTCAATAGCAATTTTTACCATTGACTATTTATACTCACCAGTAGTAGGGTTAATGTGGTGTGGTAATCTATAAGTTCCATCCGCATCTTTAACTGGTTTAGCTAAAGTGATTTTGTAGTGAGTTCTTCTTTTCGCTGAACGAGAATGAGATACTCTTCTTTTAGGTACTGCCATAGTTTGTTCCTTTGTTTAAATTTTAATTACAATTTTTGCAACTGTGATAGTCGCTTTTGATAAGCTCAATCTCAGAGATTAAAAGCTCATCTAAATCTGCTAAAGAGTCAAAAGATTCAACAACATCTAAATCAATGTCATCACCCTCATAAATACCATCAGATATAAAAAATTCAACTTTTTCATCTAACGATAATTTAAACTCTTCACCACATTTACTACATTCAGTATTTACTGAACCACTTAAATCAGCATGAAGCAAAATTAATTTGCCAGAATGATACTGTAAATAACCTTTAAAAGTCATTTCATCAGATTTTACATCAAAGTCTAACGGTGTTTTGCCTACTTTTCTAAGTGTTACTTTCATATATAATACTTAAGAAATTTCTCTTTCTGAGAAAAAGAATGCAATTTCATTAGCAGCATTTTCAACAGAATCACTTCCATGAACAGCATTAGCATCAATATTTTCAGCGAAATCAGCACGGATTGTACCAGCTTCAGCTTCTTTAGGATTAGTAGCACCCATTAAATCACGGTTAATTTGCATAGCATTTTCACCCTCTAAAACAGTAACAACTACTGGTCCACTAATCATGAAATCAACTAAGTCGTTGAAAAAAGGTCTTTCAGCATGAATAGCATAAAATGCTTCTGCATCACCACGAGAAAGTTGAATCTTTCTAGTTGCTGCAACTCTAAGTCCATTGCTTTCAAATCTGTCTAAAATTTTTCCGATAACACCTTTAGCTACTGCATCTGGTTTAATTATTGATAATGTTCTTTCCATCAAATCTCCTGTAAAATATAAAATTAGTGCGAAATTATATCTAAAAAAACTTAAATAAAAAAATATGATTTATAACTTGAAATTGAGAGTAGATTTATGGGGTAAAAAAGATGAAGCACATAGGAGTGCTTCATAGTAAGAGATTAATCTAAAACAGATTCTTTGTTTGCTCTTTGATCATCTGTAATATTATCACGGTGTGATGGGCTATCACCGATAGCATCCCAAGTGATACAACCCTCAGTAGGACAAGCTGTAGCACAAGCTGGTTCATCATGGTGATCAACACATTCTACACATTTTTCAGCGTGAACGAAATAAATCTCCTCACCCGTTGGATTATCATCCTCATCTACGATTGCTTCAGTTGGACACTCATCTATACATGCACCACAGTTGATACAAGTATCATTAATATATACTGCCATAATTTCTCCTAAAATATTTTATAACGAACACTATACAGTTTAGAATTTTAAATGTAGCTAAAATAGAGTTTATTAAAATAATAAATTTCTAAAAGTTACACTTTGGAATATTTAAATTATAAACCTAAATAGCTTTTTATCTCATCTACTCTATCGGTTTTTTCCCAACTAAAACCATCTTCTTCTCTACCAAAATGACCATAAGAAGCTGTTTTTCTATAAATAGGGCGAAGTAAATCTAATGATTCTATAATTCCCTTTGGTGATAAATCAAAAAGTTCTTTTACACAACTCTCAATCTTATCTTCACCAACTTTACCTGTTCCGTGAGTATCTACCATAATTGAAACTGGTTGAACTACACCGATGGCATAAGCAACTTGAATCGTAGCTCTATCACAAGCTCCACTAGCAACAAGATTCTTAGCAACCCATCTAGCAGCATAAGCAGCACTTCTATCTACTTTAGTAGGATCTTTTCCTGAAAATGCTCCACCACCATGAGGACATGAACCACCATAAGTATCTACTATGATTTTTCTACCTGTTAAACCAGCATCACCTTGTGGTCCACCTATTACAAATTTACCTGTTGGATTTATATGGTAAATGGTATCATCT
>Ga0256837_1001671_pt1 | contig 14958 bp, 14 predicted proteins | sample 4562384metaG_FD_185976 | JGI IMG/M metagenome (GOLD analysis project Ga0256837, IMG submission 185976) | Hydrothermal vent microbial communities from Guaymas Basin, Mexico - 4561-384 | ecosystem: Environmental > Aquatic > Marine > Hydrothermal vents | place: Mexico: Guaymas Basin | collected... | reverse complement strand
TATCCTTCTATAGAACCTGTTTCTTCATCAAATAATGAAGGTAATAGAAAATAATTTGATTTTTTGTATAATTTCTCTTTTTCCTCTTCACTAACTTTTCCCATAAAATGTATCTCTTTTTCTAGTTTAAGTTCCTGAACTAATTTTTTTAGGTTATTAACTTCTTCACCCATACCTGCAATATTATAAACAAACCTAAACTTTTCTCGCTTTAGTTTATGAAAAGCATAAATAACATTTTGAATATTTTTTCTCTTTACTAATCTCGTAATAGTAAAAAAGTTTCTACCATCTTTTTTAGATACTATATTTTTATTATTTATTAGCATAAATGGGTATTGTACTAAATCTATTTTTCTATTAGTTTCTTCAAAAAATAAATTGGCTATTGCATTACTGTTTGCTATAAAATATATGTTTTTTCGTTTACAAAGATATTTGAGTAAATATTTAAATATTTTATTACTATCTAATATTTCATTACCATGCACAAATATAAAAATTTCTTTTTTCTTTATTAATATAGGAATTATAAATATAGACATTTTCCAAGTAGCTAAAATAAAGATATCACTTTTAAAAATATTGAAAAATTTTCTTTTTTTATCATTCTTATAAGCAAAACTGTCAATATTATATTGGTTATATTTTAATAATTTCTCAACAAAATACATCCAATTTTGTATTCCACCCTTATCTTGACCAATTTCTGGTGTAATTAATAATATTTTTTTCATATTTTATACACTACTTTTTTAAAAAAAGCTTTTAGTTGATAAAATCGATTATCACGATATTTTTTAAATATTTTTTTATATTCTTTAAACTCAATATCTATTTTTTCGAGAGACTCTAGCTGAACAATTATATATCTATGATAAAAACCACTATCAATATTTTCATCTAATGCATAATACGACCAATAGCCTAAATCATATAATGGTAAAATTATTTTTAAGTTAAATATATTATTATCTAGTTGTTTTTTATAATTCTTGTCTATACAAGACAATTCATATATAGCTATAATTGCTGATATATAACCATTTAATACACCATTTAATTCTTTTCTTGGATATTCTTCATAAATAAATCCTTTAATATTATTTTTAGAAAAATATCTTTTAACACCATGATTTTTAATTCCAAGTTCTAAAAAATCACATGCTTTTTTTGCTGTTTCTAAATATTTATTATCATTTGTATGCATATATGCTCTAAGCAATGAAGAAATAGCTAATCCTTGTGCCATTCCTGAAGCCCATGGTAATGGCAAATCATCGTAAGAAGGATTTTTATGCTCAATTCTCCAAGCACCATCAGGTTCTTGATTATTTACTAGCCAGTCACAATGTAACATTGCCTTTTCTACCCATTTGACATCCATTGATTTTCGCCATGACAACCAACAAGCTAATGAATATTGAGATAATTCTAATGCATGTAAATGATATTTACCATCATAACCTAAAAACATATATAAACCATCTTTAGTGAATTGACCATTATAGTCTGTAGCTTTTCGAGAAATATCATAGAAATACAAATATTTATCTTCACTTCTATCTTTATTTGAAGTTATTGGATATATTATATGCCAATAATCATCTACTTTATCTGTAAAATATTGTAATATTGTAACTAACTTACCATGAGAAAAATTTATAAAATAATTTCTTAAATTATAATAAATAGCTGATAAAATCTTCTTAAATATGTAAAATGGTAATTTAAAATAAAATACTATTTTAAAGAAAATATCTTTTTTATAATTCTCAATAATTCTTAATTCTTCAAGTTTAAAATTAAGCCTATTTTTTAATTTACTAGACATTCCATCAGTTGGATAAAACACTAAGGGTTTCTTAATATAAGAAATATTGTAATTATTTTGTATCCGCATAAATAAATCAAAATCCATTCTAAGTTTATAGTTTAGATTATAACCGCCAACTTTTTGATAAACTCGTTTAGAAATAAATGTTGCTTGATGTGAGAACATTGAATTTTTTATAGCTTCATCGATAGTTTTAGGATTAGCCTCAGTAATATAAGAATTAAGGTATTTTGGAAAAATATTTCCTGTATCTGTCACAGCTTGAAATGTAATTATTTCATGTTCAGTGAATAATGACATAGCTTCTTCTAAACTCTTATTATTTAAAAATGTATCACCGCTATTTAACATTTGAATATAATTACCATCTGCTTGCTTCAATCCTTTATTAAAAGCATCGCTAATTCCTTGATCTGAAGAACTCTCCCAATAAAAAATATTTCTTTCATACTTTTTAATTATCTCTACTGTTCCATCATTTGAACCACCATCAATAATTATATACTGAATATTCTTGTATGTTTGAGTAAGAACACTTTTTATAGTTTTTTCTATATTCACAATGTCATTAAATACTATAGTCACAATACTGATTTTCATTTTTTTCCTTTATTTTTGATATAAAACATACTAATTATTACTATATAAATCATAAATTGATAACCTATTTCTCCAAAATATGGTCTTTGTGATATTAATAATATTAAAGATACAGAAGGATAAATTAATTTTTTATTTTTAAAGATTAAAATAAATAATGAAAAATAAGTTATCAATTGTATCACCAAAATACTTATGCCACCTCTATACAAAGGTGTTACAGGAGAAGAACTTATATCACCATGATTAGTACACCTTTTATTGATTTTATCATCGCACTTATAATTACCTAAAATTAATATATCTAGATCGATAATCCTAGAAAAATTTTTTATTTGTTTACTCCTATTGTCACCTTGTAATTTACCTGATTCGTTAACTTTAAAACGATCAAAGAAAAATCCCATAGCAGGTACATCTTTTAAACTAAAAAGTATTAATCCTATTATAGCTATAACAGTAATTGTATATTTTGCTTTTGAACGAAAAAATAAATATAAAAATGTCATCATTATATGAGTAAGACTAAGTGTGACCAATCCTCCTATTAATATAAATATTGTGATTTTTTTATCAAAACTATATATTTCTCGTAGTAATACTACAATAACAATAAAGAAACTTAAAGCTCCTGGTTCATCATAAATAAAAGAAGGTCTCATAATATTATAATTTATAGTATTTGCGAAAGAAAATAAATATAAATGGTTTATTCTGCCATCAGGATTTGGAAATGAAAAATAAGACTCTCCACCTAAATAAGTATATATGAATGAAAAAATAGATAAAGTAACAGCAATAATTGAAAAAATAGAAAGCCATTTTATTACTCTATGAACGATATGATTCTGCTTATAAACATAAACATATACTATATATATAACAATAGGTAAAAAAGCATACCGTATAGTATAAATATGTACATTAGCAATAGAACCAAAAAATAGTAATAAAAATATTAAAAATAAAATAGTTAATAATAAATCTTTACGAATAGAAAACTTTTTTATAAAAGAATATATTAAATAAATCACCATTGGATAATATAATAATGATGCTTTAAGATGAAAAATATACAAAATGGCAGAAGAAAAAGACAATGCTATAAAATAAAATAAAATAAAACTATAAGTATTGTTTTTTATTATTATTCTATTTCTCATCTATCTATCTATGTCTCTCTAAATAAGTGTTATATTTTTTTAAATACCACTCAACAGTTTTAACAATCCCACTATCAAAATCTTCATCTGCTTTCCAACCTAGTTCATTTTCTAGTTTTGTAGCATCTATCGCATAGCGTCTATCATGTCCTGCTCTATCTTCTACGAAAGTTATAAGGTCTTTATATGATTTGTCTTGTGGAACTTTTTCATCTAAGATAGCACATATAGTATCTACTATTTGAAGATTTGTTCTCTCATTTCTTCCACCTATGTTATATACATTTGCTTCTTTACCTGTATGATAGACTAAGTCTATACCTTTACAGTGGTCTAGTACATATAACCAGTCTCTTATGTTCTTACCATCACCATAGATAGGGATAGCCTCACCTACTAATGCTTTTCTGATGATAGTAGGAATGAGCTTTTCATCATGCTGTTTAGGTCCATAGTTGTTCGAGCAGTTTGTTATAACTGTATTTAAGCCATAAGTTTCATTGTAGCTTCGCACAATCATATCACTACTTGCTTTACTTGCACTATATGGAGAGTTTGGAGAATAAGGTGTCTCTTCTGTAAAAAGGTCTGTTTCATTGAGTGTTCCATAGACTTCATCTGTACTTATATGGTGAAATCTACAATTTTGATACTCTTTTTTATAACTGTTTGGTTTATCCATCCAATACTTTTGAGCTGCATCAAGTAGTGTAAAAGTACCATTTACATTTGTTTCTATAAATACACCTGGGTTCTTGATGCTATTGTCTACATGAGACTCAGCAGCGAAGTGGATAACTCCTTGTATGTCATACTCGGTAAATATAAACTCTACTAGCTCACGGTTACAGATGTCACCTTTTATGAACTTGTATCTAGGGTTAGACTCACACTCTTTTAGGTTCTCTAAGTTACCTGCATAAGTGAGTAGGTCTAGGTTGATTAGGTTGTACTCTGGGTACTTCTCTAAGAAGTATGGTACAAAGTTAGAACCTATAAATCCAGCTGTTCCTGTTAGAAGTATGTTAGTCATCTTTTACTAACTCCTTTAGATATTGCCCATATCCATTTTTACTAAGTGGTTTTGCTATTTCTAATACTTTTTCTTTGTCTATCCAGCTATTATTATAGGCTATCTCTTCAAGGCAGGCTATCTTGTATCCTTGTCTATGTTCTATGGTTTGCACAAAAAGTCCAGCTTCAAGTAAGCTCTCATGTGTACCAGTATCTAACCAAGCAAATCCACGACCAAGAAGTTCTACTTTAAGTTTATCTCTTTTTAGATACTCTTCATTTACAGATGTTATCTCTAGCTCTCCTCGATGAGATGGTTTTACATTTTTTGCTATTTCAATTACATCATTATCATAAAAATATAGTCCAGTTACTGCATAGTTTGATTTTGGATTTTGTGGTTTTTCTTCTATACTTATAGCATTCATCTTTTTGTCAAACTCTACTACTCCAAATCTATGAGGATCTTTCACACCATAGCCAAAAACTTTAGCACCATCAGTTAAGTTAGCTGCATCTTTTAAAAGAGATATAAACCCATCTCCATAAAAGATATTATCCCCAAGTATTAAAGACACACTATCATCACCTATAAACTCTTCACCTATTATAAAAGCTTGAGCAAGTCCATCTGGAGATGGTTGAACTTTATATTCAAGTTTTATACCCCAGTTACTACCATCACCTAAAAGTTCTTCAAATTTTGGTAAATCTTGTGGCGTTGAGATAATTAAAATTTCTTTAATTCCTGCCAACATCAATACTGACAATGGATAATAAATCATAGGTTTATCATATATTGGCAATAATTGTTTACTTATTGATTGAGTTACAGGATAGAGCCTTGTACCACTTCCACCTGCTAGTATTATACCTTTCATCTATAGTTCCTCCCATCTGTTCATAATGTTTATAACTTTTTCAATATCTTCTATTGTATGAAAATAAGATATTGGTAAAGATAAAGTTGTATTGTGTATCTCTTCACTTATAGGATATTCTCCATTTATGAACTCTTTCATTGACTTTTGTTTATTTGGAGCAAGTGGATAATGAATTTCAGTTTTAATATTATTTTCTAATAAATACTCTTTTAGTTTATCTCTTTTATTATGTCGTATATTAAATATATGATAAACATCAAAGTTATCTTCACTAACAATAGGTTTTATAAATCTATCATCAAGATTATCAAGATATATTTTTGCTAACCCTCTTTTATGATTTGTAATATCATCTAAGATTTCTAGTTTAATAGATAAAAATCCAGCTTGAATCTCATCAAGTCGTGAGTTATAACCTAAATCATCATTATAATACTTTTTGCTACTTCCATAGTTTCTAAGAGATTTAATCTTTTGCATATACTCTTCATCATCACAAGTGATAGCTCCTGCGTCACCTAATGCTCCAAGATTTTTAGTAGGATAAAAGCTAAAACAACCTATTCCAAATGAACCAACTTTTTTATCTTTAAACTTAGCTCCATGAGCTTGAGCACAATCTTCTATAATCTTTAAATCGTACCTGTTAGCAATATCGTTTATTTTATCCATCTCACAAGCTTTACCATACAGATGAACCAGTAAAATAGCTTTTGTATTGTTTGTGATACTATCTTCTATTTTATTTGTGTCAATATTATATGTATTTATATCTGGCTCAACTAATACAGGTTTAAATCCATTTCTAACTATCGCTAAAATAGTAGCTATATAAGTGTTTGCAGGTACTATTATCTCGCTATCTTTAGGAAAATCAAAAGCATCTATAGCTAATATTAAAGCATCAAGTCCAGAAGCGACTCCTACACTGTGATTTGTTGTACAAAACTTAGCAAATTCATCTTCAAATTTTGAAACTTGACCACCTAAAACATACCAACCACTTTTTATAAATGTATCAAAACTATCTTTATATTTATCGAAAAGTTTTTCATTTACTTTTTTTAGATTTTCATACTCTATCATCTTAATACCTCTCATCTATATAATCATCTTTATCATAAAATTCAGATGCAAAAACTAAAAGAGTTGTAGTTTTATCAAACTTATCCATAGTATGCCAATCTTTTGGATCTAAAATAAGACATTTACTAGGTGTGTCTAATGAAAACAGTTCTTCTTTCTCTCCATTGTGTACATATATCTCACAACTACCACCTAAGCTAATAAGTGCTTGTGTGGTTTTTTTATGTCTATGTCCACCTCTTTGCCCCTCAACATTATAAATATAATAAAATCTTTTTATATCAAAAGGAAGTATCTTTTCTACAACTGTTAAATCCCCTCTCTCATCACTAAATGTTGGTAAATCTATAATATAAGCCATTAATTTTCTCCTATTAATTCTGTTCTATCAAATACATTGTACGCACCTTTAAATTTTAATTTTAAGGCTCTTAAAGGTTTTTTCCAATGAAATGGTTTATTTTTTACTACCCCATTGTAATCATTATGATTATCATACTGTTTGAGATACTCTGTGATTTTTTCAAGATGTTTTGTATATGGTATATACAATATCTCAATATCTTTTTTAACTAGCTTATAAGTTCCTAATTCTATTTTATTGTTTTCCAATAATTTATAGTTATGGAAATGATAAAATATTAATTTAAAATTATTATCACTCAAATCATACTGCTGCACATTCCAAGGAGCGACACCCCCACCTAAGTTTTCAAGTACATGTATACCTTCAAACCTAGTAGTCCAATCATCAAGATACTTTTGATCACCAAACTTACCATCTTCATGTCTTGCATAGCACCAAGTGTTACAAGAGTCTCTCCACCAGTTTAAAGCTTTCATACCATTAGCATCATTTTTAAAAGTCATAAACTGAACACAATAAATTCCGCTACTATCACTTTGATCATACTCTGGAGTATATCTATGCTCAGTAATAAGTACAGATTTATCTTTCATCTCTTCTATTAAAACTGATGGATTACTAAAAAAGTATAAATCAGCATCAAGATAGGTACAACTATCTAAATCATAAGTTTCTATGCTATACTTTATAATAGATGGGGTACAAGTCCAACAATACTCTCCTGCACTTCTACCATCTTTTAATTTTAACAACTCTTCATCTTCAAACTCTTTTAAAGATATAACAGTTACAAACTCAAGATTTAGTTTTTTAAGTAAATCTTGACTTCTATCGTCAAATGCAAAAATATACAGATGAAAATTATCACTATGTTTTTTAAGTGAGTCATACATAGCTAAACCACGAGTCAAGTAGTTGCTATCAAATAGGGTACAGTAGTTATACATTAAAATATTCCTTTTGTAGATTATTATACTTTTTAACAGCAATATTTTGTTTAGTAATAATATTTTTGATGGTGTCACTACTTATTGCATTTGACATAATATTATATAATTCATCGTTACTATCTATATGATGAAAACCCAAATCAACAAATTCTTGCATAAAATTTCTTCTTTTCGTCATATTTGAGATCACCCCTATTTTCCCTATTGAAATAGCATCTAATAAGGTATTAGAATATTCACTAAAAAACAGATCACCTCTTTCTAAATCTTCATTAAGATTTTTATCTGATATCGATAAATTATCTAAATTCAATATTTTTATATAATTATATATTCTATTGTTGTACTCTTTTCCATTATGAAGCTCATGTATTGCAGTAGGATGTAATCTTACGATAAATTCAATATTTTGAAAAAATTTAGCTAACCTACAAAAAGCTTCTAATAAAAAATCATCATCACTTCTATTTATAAGAGAGGTCCAATCACCAGTATGATTCATCAGTAATACAACTTTATTTATAATATAAGGTTTTTCTACCTCTTTAAAATAACTTACTTCCTGAAAAGGAAATGGTTTATTAATAGATATATTATAATTATAAAACCACTTACTATTATAGTATTTATCTGTTACTACTATCACATTTCTAAATAATTCAATATTTGTCTTTGGATAATTTGGTGACATATAACCATCTATTACCATAAAAATATCTTTATTTTTAAAGTCTATTAATCTCTTATCATATTCATGAGTAGCAAAACATAATTTAAAGTTTTTAAAATAATTAAATTTTAATAAAATTAGTAATAATAAATAATTATAATCTTTCATTTCCAATGTGATTTCATTGACAAATTTTATTCTTTTTGTAGTTCCAAAAAATAAATATTTATCATTTTTATAATTTAAAAAACTTATTTTTTTTCTCTTAGTAACTATTCTTTTAAATTTTGAAATTTTATTTTTTATAAAATTATTTTCATTTAATTCATTTTTACTATTAACCCAAATATCTTTATTTATACCAATACCATCTTCACAATATATATCTATAAATTTATAGATATTTAAAAGTTTATTTTTTACATATTGATTTTTATTTTTAACTGATAGAGACATAAATAATGTATTATCAAAATAATTTTTTTTATAACTATATTGCAATGCTTCATCATCAAAATTATTCATATCTTTATCATCAAAATAATATGTAAAATCTCTATTTATAATTGTTTTATTAGAAAATTTACTTTTTAAAATTTTAATTTCTTCTTCAAATATATAATGAGTAGTTAGAAAAAAATATGATTTTTTATTAGTCTTTTCTATAAATAGAATTAATTCATTTATTGTTACATCAGAATTAATTATATATAATATGTCAATATTTTGCATTTATTTCACCAAATAAATTATATAGTATGTTCTTTAATAAAAAAAATTCTACTTTTTTAACCATTGCTCACACTCTTTTAAATCTGCTACTGTATGTACATCAAAACATCTATCTACTTCAATAGACTTTATATTATTTCCCAAGAAAGTCCATGGCTTTTGACCATCTTTACTAAAAAGTGAATTTTTCATATTTAATATCCAAAAATTGTGACATAAAAAATAACAAGGTTCTAATTCTTGTCTATTTGTAGATATTTCCATATCAGTAAAATCAAAAAATGGTTCTAGTGAACCATCACTATTTAATCGTTTTGCACGATAAGGATGATGATCTTGTTCTTGATATACAGGAACTACTGATGAGATAGAAGAATCATTTATAATACTGTCTATACCTTGTTTAATCCATTCTGACTTCACTGTAGCAGAATTTGCCAAAAATACTATCAAAATATCTGGCTCTAAATTATCATTTTTCTTCATATATTCTACTGCATGGAGTATAGCATCTATATGTTTTGCAGTTGGAGTTGCTAATTTTTCAGGTCTTTTTATCTTTTTATATCCTAATTCTGATGCTATATCTAAAATCTTATCATCATCACTACTTACATAAAAATGATTTACATTATCTACATTTTTTGCTGCATTTGCAGGATAACTTATAAGTGGTTTTCCAAGCACTGGTAAAATATTTTTATCTTTTAATGTATTGTTTCCTCTACCTGTTAATAAAGCTACTATATTCATCTTAATACTTCCTTTGCATATTTATACATCTGTTCCATACCATTTTCTAATGATACCGATGGATTCCAGCCTATTGCTTTGAGTTTAGATGAATCTGCCATAGACCCAAACTGATCTCCTTCATGTGAACCTATATTTATAATCTCAAAGCTATTATTTGGCTTATCATTTATATTTATGATTAAATCTATTAATTCTTTAACTGTTGTCGTTTTTTCAGACCCAACATTATAAACTTCAAAATTTGTTTTATCATTAAGTCCAAATATAAGAGCATTTACAACATCATTTATATATATAAAATCTCTATATCTATCAAAAGAACCAGTAACTTTTATAGTATCTGAAGCAATAGATTGAGCCAAAAATATACTAGCCATTCCTTGTCTTAAATTTGACATATCTTGACCTGGACCATATACATTAAAAAGTCTAAAAATTGTATTTTTAATACCGAATTGTTTATACATATTTAGATAATATTCTCCAGCAACTTTAGAAACTCCATAATTAGAAAGTGGTTTTTGTGTATCAGTTTCTTTTATTTGACCTTCTTTATCTCCATAAGTAGCCATAGATGAACTAAAAATTATCTTTTTTGCTTTACAAATTCTAGCATAATTGCAAATATTTAAAGTACCTTTTACATTTGTATCTACATCTAGTTCAGGCTCTTCTTGAGAAATTGCACTAGAAGTTTGAGCTGCTAGATGAAAAATATAATCAAAATTTTTATCTTTTAAGATATCAAAATTTTTATACTCTCTTATATCTAAACTATACTTATCAAATTCATCATGAATATCTGTAAACTTGCTTTCAAGGTCTACAATAACTACTATATGACCTAACGATTTTAATTTTTTAGCTAAAGCAGTTCCTATAAATCCTGCTCCACCAGTTATAAGTATATTAAACATCTAAATCCTTTCTAAAATAAGCAGATATAAGCTCTTTAGCTATTGTGTAGTCTGGCATATCTTTTATTTCAAGAGCACTTAAAGTATCTATCTCAAATAATTTAGGTGTTGATGATATTAGGCTTTTATTCTTTATAGCAATATCTTTTTGAATAATATAACATCCGTTTGTCATAATATATATAGGCTCAATATCTTGTCTTGATATGAATGTATCTGTAAAATTTAATTTTTTACCATCAAGAAATATATACTCCTGTCTTTTCTCAACAGATACTAATGAATCTAGCTTATATTCTTTATAATAATTATACATATTTTCATATAATTTTTTATCCATAAAAGGTGATGTTGGATTAATCCACATTATATCTTTGGATTCTATATCTTTTATGCTGTTAAATATCATATCTGTATAAGATAAATTTTCTTTTCTTTTTATAATATTAATATTTTCTTTTATAGCAATTTGTTCTATCTCATCACTATTAGTAGAAATAAATATATTAGTATTATCTACAAACTCTTTACATTGTGTTATTTTCCACTCTATAAGTGTAATATCACCAAACGGTGCTAAATCACCTTTTTTATGATATTTATTATTATCTTGTGCAGGTATAATAATGGCTAAACTCATGACATTCTCCTTTTTAATTCTGTAAGTCTTGCTATTTCAGAACCAATTTGAACATCACTAAAGTCCTTCTTAGATAGGATATAAAGCTCTTCAAATTTTAAGGCTTCTTTTATAGCATTTTCTGTTTCTAAAAAAGAGTTTGTAGGTAGTATGACTTTTCTAGTCTCTAATTTATATATAATTTTTTTTAATTTAGGATAATCTGTATTAATAATATCTATAGTTTTTGAAGACACACTACCACCAACAGTAAAAGTTAAATTTTTGTTATTGACTTTGTCTCCTATTTTTTCTAAAAGATTAAAAGTAAACTTACTATCTGGTTTAATACTATTATCAAAATATGATGCAGTAAGGTCTGACCTTCCTATAGTAATATTATTAAATTTATCTTTTGCATATTCTAATATCTCATCGAGTTGGTCCATAGCATTTTTTGTTTCAAGATTTAGTGTTGTATGAATATCATAGTCACCATAAACTTTTTCTACACTATCAAAAAATTTTTTTGCTCCAAATTTACTTTCAACCATCGGAGCAATTAGACCATCTACTCCTATTTCTAAAGCATCTTTTATATCTCTTACTGCTTCAACTCCACCTATCTTAAGGTATAATTTAACGCCAGCTTTTGATGTAAGTCGTCTTAATCTCATAAGATCTCTAAATGATGAACCCTCAGCTTCAAATTCTGCTTTTATACCCTGTAAATCAAAATCATCTTTTAGTTTACATATTTGATTGTATAAATTATATTCTAACTTGTACACATTACACCCCTTTAAGTTTATTAATAGTTTTTAAAATTATATCCATATCAACTGTATTCTTTTTGTCTTTAACATAGCCCCAATTTGGCTGATAACATTGTAATTTATCTATTTGAGAACATTCCTTTATATGCTTTGATGAATCATCAATAAATAGACCATAATTATTAAGCTTTAAAGTTTCAATAATTGCTTTTTTACTGCCATATTTAGAATAATCATCTTTATCATAAATTTTATTTTTATCAAAAAGTATACCTTCTATGTTTAATAAATCTAAAACTGTTTTTCTATCTTTGGTAGTTACAATATATGTTTTATATTTACTATCAAACATATATTTTACTTTCTCCAAGAATTCAAACGGTATATTTAATTTTAACCATTTATTATAATCATTTTTTTTTATTTCATTTCTTGTATCAAAAAAATCATTCTCAAATTGAATGTAATCTTTTTTTAATGCTTGATTAATTTTTTGAATAAATGAGTTTTCTATATTATCGTTCCTCTCTTCTAAAACCTCTAAAAGATACTTATAATTCCAAGCTGGTGATATTAGATAACGATACTTTTTAAATCTTTGGTAATGTTCTGTATCAAATTTTATTTGATCAAAATTACTATATAATTTATTTGTTATAACAGCTATAGCATAAGCTTCTTTCACTGTATTAAATAAAACTCCATCAAAATCTAAAAAAAACATATTTTTCATTATTTTATCCTCAAATAATATCTTATATCTAAAAATAGATATAAAGATTTAAGTTTCATAAAAAAAATAAATTTAGTTTTTGAAAAAAACAATAGGTCTGATAAAAATACAACTACTAATTCGGATATTAACAATGAAAAGACAGCACCTTGTATACCATACTCAGGAATTAGTTTAACACTAAAAATAATTAAAAATAATAATCCTAATGTTGCCCTTAATAAGTATAATTTTTCTAAATTATAAATTATAAATAACCTACCACTCAAATATCCAACAGAAGAAAATAGATATAAAATAGATAAATATTTTAAAACTTCAATTGATTTAAGATAATCTTGACCATATAATGTAAGTAATATAAAATCTCCAAAAAAGTATATCGTAACAATAAACAATACACTAATTAATACCAACATATTAAATAATGCTTGTACTCTTGTTTTATATAATTCTGAATTATAATCTAAATTTACAAGAGAAGGGAATAAACTTCCCACAATTATAGACGGTATAAAATTTATTATAGAGCTGATCTTTAATGCTACTGTATAATATCCAAGTTCTATTTTACCCAAATAATTTCCTAATAAAATTTGATTAATATTTATATATGCCATTACAATAATCATTGTAATAGCCATTGGCCAAGCGTCTTTTAATAAATTAATTGCAATAGATTTGTTATATTTTAAATTTATTAAATTAAATTTTTCATTTGATTCTTGATTTATTTTTATATAAAAGTAACTAAATCCTAATGCCAATATAAAACTATCAAACAGGACTACCCATGCGAAATCTACAAGTGGAGCATTCATCAATATGAGTGTAATTTTAACGACACTACTTATAAAAAGTGATGAAGCATTAACATAAACTATATATTTACTCATTACTTTAGCTTGAAAATACATATCTACAACATTAAAACTTTGAAATATTGTTGCGGAGGCAATTATAAAGATAAGTATATTTGTATGCTCATCATTAGAAGTAAAATTTATTACTACTGCAAGTGTAGTTAAGACGAGAATAGCTCCTAATAATTTCAAATAAAAAGCTGTCCCTATTAATAAACTTCCTTTATTTTTATCTTTTACCAGTTCTCGTATCACTATTCCATCAAGTCCCAAAGTAGCTATAGCACTAAAAAGTCCTACAAAACTTTGAGCATAAGAAAAAGTCCCAAACTGCTCAGGTCCTAAGTATCGAGCTACCCAAACACCAATAAAAAGACCTACAATCATACGAAGTATCTTTTCTGCAAAAAGCCATGAAGTGTTTTTAAAATACTTCATAAAGCCTTGATGATTTTTTAGGGATTTTAGTTTTTGTATCATTTACTTATATACTCTTTATTATGCAACATTAACAAATCCTGTCATATCTGTTGTTTTAAAAGGCTGTGACTTGTTGAGTCCATATACTGAGCTACTACTTGCAAAGGCTAAGTTTTTGACATCTGTGTTTCTACAACTCTCTAAGATGTTTAAAAATCCTACTACATTACTCTGTATGTAGGCATGAGGGTTTTCTAGTGAGTATCTTACTCCTGCTTGTGCTGCTAGATGACATACATCATCAAATTGTTCCTCTTTAAAAAGAGCTTCCATCGCTTCTTTATCGGCTAGGTCCATTTTATAAAAGCTATGTTTGTTGTTAGTTGTAGAGACTGTTTTTTTATTCTCTTGTATATCTTCTTTTTGGATACCTAACTCTTTAAGTCTTCCATACTTTAGGTTTACATCGTAGTAGTCGTTGATATTGTCTATGCCTACTACTGTATCACCACGATCTAGTAGTTTTTTTGCTAGGTGAAAGCCTATAAAGCCTGCTGTTCCTGTTACTAAG
>Ga0256837_1001669_pt1 | contig 14965 bp, 28 predicted proteins | sample 4562384metaG_FD_185976 | JGI IMG/M metagenome (GOLD analysis project Ga0256837, IMG submission 185976) | Hydrothermal vent microbial communities from Guaymas Basin, Mexico - 4561-384 | ecosystem: Environmental > Aquatic > Marine > Hydrothermal vents | place: Mexico: Guaymas Basin | collected... | reverse complement strand
CTCCACGTGGGTGAGGCCTTTTACACGCCGTTGCAAGCGCTCCGGGAAGTTGAAAAAGGTACAACGATTGGTGAAAAACTACAACAGCTCGTAGAGCAAGGGCGCTTTGGGACGGACTTAAACGCCCTTGCAAAGGCCCGCCTCCAGCTCCTCCTTGAGCGGGCGAAGGGCTACGAGATAGCCTCGCTCAGCGGGATAAGCATTCCCACTGACAAGCTCGCCAAGCTCGTGGCTCAAGGCGACCTATCAAATCCACTCATCCAAGAGCTCGCGGAGGCCGACCTCCTTCTCGCCCAACAGGCGCTCAAGCTCGGTAAAAAGCTCGCCGAGGGTGGTGGAAAATGACGCCGGCTGAGCTCCTCGCCCGGGTTGAGGCGCTCCTCGACGCGGGGCGCTACAACGAGGCTCTCCGGCTCCTCGCCTCGGATAGAGCACTCTACCAGCGCGTCACTCAGGGCGTCATCAGGGCCCTTGAGAGCGACCCTCACGGCATCATCACGGACATAAACGGCAACGTGTGGCGCACGAGCGACCTAATCCGCTACGTCAGGGCCGGCCACTGGTTCGGCCCGCTGTTCAACCTGCTCCGCTCCGAGGTCGAGCTCCTCCGGCGCCAGCTCGGGGGGTGACGCCCTTGCTTTACATTTTGCCGACCACGCACGGTGTTGACGTGCCGAGCACGATAATGAAGAACGTCGCGCCCCAGATTGACGAGAGCCCGATAATCCTCTGGGACGGCGAAGCGACCGCCGAGAACGCCAGGAAGGCCATCCTTGGGCACAACCCGCCGTACATTTTCACGACCGGCCATGGGCTCCCGTGCGCCACCACGCTCCAGGACTTACAGCCGTTCATCAGCCTCGCAGAGCCCCAGATGAGCCCCTACTGTAAGGTCGAGCGCAACCTCGACATCGTGAAGGGTCGCGTCTGGCACGTCCACTCGTGCTGGTGCGGGCTCCAACTCGCACAGGAGATGGTCAAAAGGGGCGCCTGGGCAGTCTTCGCCCACGACAAGGAGTTTTTATTCCTTATGCCCAAGACGGGCAAGATTGACATCATTACCGCCACGCCGTTTCTCGCAGAGTTCACCGTTGACAGTGCAATGCTCAGCGGAATGACCGCCGGCGAGGCGCAGAAGGCAAGGGAAAAGGCCTATGACCATTGGCTCGACTACTTCCTCAAGGGCGAAGGGCAGAAGCTCGACCCGGCCCCGCTCGTGGCGCGCATCGTCCTCGCTGACAAGATGATTAGCAAGCTCTACGGCGACCCGACGGCCACGGTGGTGAAGCCGGCTGGACGGAAGGCCTTCCAGCTCAGCCTCCCGCTCGACAGGCCGGTGGGCGGTTCCGCCATCTGGCTCGCGCTCCCCGTGGCACTCCTGATGTTTGCAAGGGGGTGAGCCCGTGGCGAGGCGCGACACCACCGCAATCCTCAAACGGCTAAAAAAGCGCCTCGACCGGGCAAGAAAAGCCCTCCTCGTTGAGGACAGCGCCACGGCGCTGGAGCACGTGGATTGGGCAATCCTTGAGCTCGAAGAGCTCGCCGAAGAAAGTGCGGAGGTGGGAGAGTGATACCGCCGAGCTGGGCCTACGGGATAAGTACGGGAAGCCTGCTAACGATGCTACTCGGCGTCCTCCTCGGGGCGACGCTCGGGACCATCATCGGCACCGAGATTGCTTACCGGCGCACCGAGCGGTGGCTACGGAAGCTCCTAACGGACAAAGAGTTTCAGAACCTCGCTGTCGGCTGGCTCAAGAAGACGAGCGAGCGCTACTTTGACGAGTACGTGAGGCCGAAAATCGAAAGCGAGGAGTTCCGCGAGCTCGTCAGAAAGGCGAAAGAACAGGCAATGCAGGCGCTCCTCGGGCCGGGCGAGCCCCCAACCGACGTGCCGAGCCTTGATGACTTCGTAGGGGGTGATGGGTGATGGACGTTGCCTTGTTAGCCGAGGTGTTGACGGCCATCCTGGCCGTCGTGAGCTTCTTCCTTGGAGCGAGGTGGAGAAAGGCAAAGGCCGTGCTCCGCGACCTTGCGAAGGCTCTCGAAGACACATACCAGGCCCTCGAAGACGACAAGCTGACAAAGGAAGAGCTCAAGCAGTTGATAAAAGACTGGAAAAAAGTGCTGGAGAACGTTTAGGCCCAGCCCCTTGTTTGGGCTGGGCCTTCATTCTTCCAAAACTTCTCCAAGAAGCCAATCGTCAGCCTTTTGAAACTCATAGTCACTTTCATGGATTGTTTCGAGCACGTGCTGGAACTCCCCAAGTAGAATTCTCTTAGCCTCGGTTGTGGTGTATTTGTCGCTAAAAAGCACTTCAAGACCCTTTGCGAAGAGCTCGGCACCAACCTTAGTAAGTCTAAGTTGGTCGCCCCCTTCAACCCGCGAGGCGATTTTGAAGACTTTAGTCAAGAGGAACAGCCAACGGTCGAGAAGGTCAAGATAATCAACGTTTGGTGGCTCCACTTCAAATGCAATATCCCATAACTTAGAACCCACACTCTCAAACGTACCTCCCAAGCGACTGCTTAAGTACTGCAATATATTGAACTCATCTTTCATAACATCACCTCCAACCCTCGCCGTTTGGGCCGGGCCACTCCGGGCGGAGCCGTACCGGCTCCACCGCCCCCCTTTTTAGGAGCACGCCCCAGACGCCAGGAGGCATAGTGTTGGCCGTCACGAGGTCGCCCTTTCTGAACGGCCCGCGCGGGCCGTCCGACGTTATGATGCCCTCGGGGAAGTCTATCAGGAACCGGTAGGCCCACTGCGGGGCCGGGCGCTCAGTCTTCGGCGTCTTGGCCTTTGGCCTTGCCTTCACCCAGCCGAGGAGGCTCGCCTGTGCCACCACCCATCACCCCCTCTCTCCGCTCTGCTCGCCGGGCGTGAAAAGAACGAAAGGCCGAAAGTCGGGCGCCGGGAAGGTGATTACTGCCCCGCAGTGCGGGCAGTGAACCGGGCGGTGGATGTCCTCTACCTCGAAAGGCTGTCCGCAGTAAGGACAACGGACGCGCATCATTTTGCCGACCCCCTCCACCTCATCATCCTCCGTAGCTTTCTCCAAACAGGGATTGTTTCTCTACTCATATAGTTTCTTTTAGCGAGCCACTCTTTGAACTTCTCGTCACACTCCTCGTCTTCATCAAGGAAGTCGAGTAGTTGAAGGACTTCCTTATATCTGCCGTACTTCCGCCACACGGCCCACAAGACTTGAGCTCCGAGCCATACCATGAATGCCACAAGCGCCCACGCAAGCGCCGTTAGCACGGCGAAGCCGGTGTAGGTCCAGATAGTTTCAATGCTCACGGCCATCACGCTCCTTTTTTCTTTCAGAGTGCACATAGTGGAACCACCATATGTAATACTCCTCCGTGATTCCCATTTCACACATTCGAAATCACCTCAGTAAGGCTTTTCTGACGGGAGTTTTGGAACCCATCTAATAACCGAACCCAATGGAGTACTCTCTGTCGTATCTGCATCCAGATAGGCTTAGAGTTCTTCACACGGTCAATACCATACCTATATGCCAAACTGTCCGCCGAGTAAAGAGCTTCTCTCACGTCAGGATACCTGAGCACTCCAAACTTTACTCCAAAAGCGTGCAACTTAACCCTCCTTGGTGTCGCTTCTCTTATTGCGAGTATGTATCTCCGTATTTGCGGTTCTTGCCCGCGCCGGCACATTGTGCCGAGGCCGAGAAGTTCAGTCAGGAGACCATGCTCCTTCATATAATCGAGCATCCAGAGATAGTCGTCAAGCGCCCACCCCTGCAATACTGCCACAAAGTGCTTCTTAAGTTCAGGATACTGGTCGTCAATTAGATTCTGAATTACAATCTGGTTTTCTATCGTTTTCATCTGATTTTCTCGAACCGTGCGACCCCACTTCTTGCGGACTTCCGGTTCGCACGGATAATCCCTATTCGCAAAGAGGACATTCTCAAAGCGTCCAGAATTGAGCTGACGAAGGACAAACTCAAGGTAGCGCTCGTGTGGGTCCGGGTATTCTTGCATGCGGTAAAAAAAGCTGAAGCCTCCGCTGTCAATGAACAACCAGCTTGTGTTCCTAGGTGGGGTTCTAACTCTGGAAGCATAGTTAATCATAACATTGAACTTGCGCGGAGCGAGGCTTTCAAATGCCTTTTTTGCTGAACCATCCCCCACACCAAAAAAGAAACTAAACACGGCCATCACGCTCCTTCCTAAGTGTTGCAATAAAGCACTCGTCGAAAAACTCACAAGCTTCACAGAGCGAGTCGCCCTGAAAGTCTCCAAAGCAAGGCGGTAGTTCCTCAGCGCCCTCATCGTCGAATTCGCCCCAAACCTCTCCAAAAACCGTTATGAGAACCTTAGCCACGCCCCGTCACCCCCTTAAACTTCCACCTCGGCCTTTCGGCCGGCGGGCTCGCCGAGGCGGACGACGGCGTAGCCATGCTTTGCAAGGGCCTTAATGATTTTGAGAGCCTCGGCGTCGTCGCTGAGTACGGCGAGCAAGATGTCCTTGCCGTCCGGCAGGCGCCCGTGGAGCTCGCCACAGCAGTACTCGACGTGATGGAGCTCGTAAACGCCGTAGGTGTTGTCGAGGCCGTCAATCACGGCGACCCTCATGCTTCCACCTCCAAAAATTTAAGAAAGGGTCTAATCGGCCTCATTCTCTTGGAAGTATCTTCTCGTGTCATCATCGAAGAGGCTGATATCTTCTTCCTTATAGAAAAACATTGCTAAAGCTCTGGACTTTAGGAGGTTGTTGAGGTCGTCCTTTCCAAAAACATTCCTTGATACGGCAAAACTTGTCTTATAGTATCCTTTCTTTTTAGATGGTGCGCTCCAGTCACCAACAGGGTCCTCTGCAATTACTACGTACTTAAAACCGGCCTCCTTGTGCTTCTGGAGGTAGTCTATAACCTCATCAATAGTTGCAATCATTGTCGCCATTCTCATACACCCCCGACTTATCCTTCAACCATTATCCAACGCTCCCGGCGGGCGTACTGCGGGAGCATGACGCGAACCCACCACTCGACGAAGGCCCAAGGCACGTGGTAGCCCTTTCCCGGGACGTAGAAGTCGCGGGGCTCGTAGCCGTTGCGGTAGCACCACCACTTAAAGTCGTTGCGGAGCGTGTATTCGCCGACGACGTGACGGTAGCGCCTCATCAGCTCGCTGAGCTTCACGCGCCGGCCCTCGCAGAGCGCATACTCGGTCACGAGGTCAAAGTGCCTATCTGGCTCAGTCGGCGTCCGCTCGTCAACCAGCATCTCCTCGTAGCGCACCTTTGCCCAGAAGTGGTTCTTGAGCCAGTGCTTTTCGAGGGCGTCAATGTAGTGGTAGGCCGTGTGCACCTGGTAGCCTCTGACGAGCCACAGGTAGGCAAAGTAGGGGCCGACCCGGACGAGCCGGTCGTGGCGGAGGGTTAGCCGTTTAAACTTACCCACCGACATCACCCCGCGAACTTCTTCCGGCGGGCGAGTTCCTCAGGCGTCACATAAGTGATGTAACGGCTCACGCGCTCCTTCTTAACGGCCTCGTAAATCTCGGGCCACTTCTTCTTGAGCAGGCGCTTATCAATGGTGACGCTGTGGCGCTCGGTGAAGTACACGCCACCGTGCTCGTCCGAGTAGAACTTCTCAAGACCGTGCTCCTCAAGGAGCTCCTGTGCGCGTGCCTTGAGCTCCTTTTCCTTCGCGTCGAGCTCTGCCTTCTGAACCTTCACCTCGCGGAGCTCTGCGAGGATGCCCTCCAGTTCGGACTTCCACATCTCCACCACAACCACCTCCTTTGGTAGAACTTATGTTTAAACTTATTAAAAGCTTTGCGGTTGGGGAATGCAAAGGTAGGATTTTGCAAAAGTCAATGCTCGGGATAAGCCACGACTAAAAACGGGCCGACGCACCAAGTGTCGAGGAGCGCGAACTCGTAAACCGGCGTATAGCCGGCCCTCTCGCCGACACGGCGGACTATCTCCTCGGCCTCTTTGAGGTCGTCGGCCCAGCCCTCGTACTCCTCGCCAGAGACCGTGTTTTTCACCACGATGCGGTAGCCAGCCGGTCTTTGCTTTTTGAACCGGCGCATCTTCTCCCAGCGCTCCGGCCAAGTCTTCCTCCACTCTGCCTCACGCTTCCGCCACTCTGAGAGGTCGCCAGTGCGTTTCTCGTTGCGAGGGAGCCGGACGCGCTTTGAAAGGGCTTTCATCACCATCGCCAGTGCAAACGGGCCGAGCTCCCGGTTGAAAAAGCGGACGCGGACGAAGGCACCGGGGCGCTCAGCAACGAAAAAGTACGCGACCTTTGGGTCGTCGGGCAGGGTGACACCTTCCCCCACGAGCTCGTCCCAGAGCTCGTCACGACCTGAGCGGAGCTTCCAGCCGGCGAAGTGCCTCAGCCCAATGCCTGAAAGCGGGCCGAGCCCCTGCCTATTCATACTCAACAATAGCTTTTCGGCTTCTGCCGGACCGATGTTCCGGGCCTCGACCTCAAGGCGACCGGTGTTCAGCTCGACGGTAGCAGTCCAACGCCCCACATCGGGCTCAACGTTCACGTCGAGAACCTCAATCTTAAACCGCCTCTTCCTGGGCATTAAATCACCTCCTAACGACCTGCTTGAGGTACGCCGTCGCCTGCGCGAGCTTCGGGCGTAGGAACGGGTAAGGACCGCGGGTTATCACGACGGCCTCGCGGGCGCGAGTCAGGGCCACATACCAAACGCGCACCTCCGCCTCGAAATCCTCGCGGTCGCCCTCTTCGAGCTCCGTACGAATCCTCGGCGTGATAGTATCGTAAATTATCACCACGTCGGCCTCACGCCCCTTGGCCGAGTGAATGGTATCAATGTAGATTTCACCAGCCGGCTTCTCCATCCGGCCATTAAGCCGGGCGCGCAACGCTTCGAGGGCAACCTCGGCTAAGGACTGACTACCAAGCGCCTCGGCCACCTTCTCCGGCTTGAGCGGGCCGAGCGGGTCGCGGATTATCTTCTCGGCCAGTAGGTTTGATGGGTTAGCTGTGAGAACCTCGACGGCGCGGTCGAGCTTCGGGCCTTCGAGCCCGGTGAGCCTAAGGTAAAAGCGCGCGTCGGAGCGGAGCGGAGGCTTCCTTTCCTTGAGCATCCCGATGAAGTTCTCAATCCTGTCCACGAAGTCCTTCCACACCTGCATCCGGCGCGTCTTGAAGCGGTAGAACGGAACGCCCTTCTGGAGGAAGAGCTCTTCGAGGTCCTTCACCTGGCTGTTCGTGCGCGCGAGCACCATAACGGAGAAGCCCTTCCGCGCAAGGAACAAGGCGTTGTCCGGGATACTCATAAAGTCTATGTCGCGCATCAACACCTTTCCACCCCGCACCCTCGGCTGAAACTTCTTCGGGTAGCGGTTGCGGACGAAGAGCTTGACGAGGAGCTGTGAGGCGAGGAGCACCTGGGATGGTAAGCGGAAGGAGCGCTTGAGGACAACGGTCTCGTCGGCGGGGAACTCGTGGAGCAAGAAGTCCGGAGAGGCGCCCTGGAAGCGGAAGAGCGTTTGGTCATCATCACCACTGATGATAGTAAATTCAGTATCCACCATCCAGTTCTTAAAGACCTCCCACTGGAGCGGACTAAAGTCCTGGAACTCATCCGCGATGAGCACCGGGCGCTCCGGGTGCACATCCGTGACGAACGCCAGGGCGAGGATGTCATCAAAGTCTATGATTTTCTCGCGCCGTTTGAACTTGAGCCATTGCTCCGCAAGGACGCCCCACTCCTCGTTTTCAGCCATCAACTTGTCCACGACACGTCCGAGGTTTAAGAAGCGCGGGAAGTAAACGTTGACGGCGTAAGTGTAGGCGTTGAAGAACTGGTTGCCGGGCAGAGTCGTGAGCTCCTCGTTGGGGTCATAAGGGACGCCGACCTCGCGGGCGAACTTGGCCTTCCACCAGCCGACGGCCCCGGGCTTGCCGAGCGTCCGACTGACCACCCGGGGCGAGACAATACGAGCAGAGCGGAGCAGGTGAAGCGCTATGCCGTGCATCGTGCCAAAGAGGCCCGCGCGGTAGCCACGCCGGAAGCCGACCCTGCCGACGAGCTCGTCAACCGCACTGTTGGTGAAGCTCATAAGGACGACTTCGCGGGGCGAGTAGGCCTTGTGCGGGAGGTCGAGGTCGTACTCTGCGAGCCACTCCGAAGCGTCGAGCCGGCCGGTTAAGTGGCCGAGTATCTGCGTGAGCGCGTAGGTCTTCCCCGTGCCCGGCGGGCCGAAGATTCGGAGGTTCACCACATCATCCCTCCGTGTCGTTCACGTAATCCCAGTCTCCAAAGTCGGCGCGGGTGCGCTCGATAGCCGAGAGAGCCTCGTCAATCTCCGAGTGCGCCGGCTTGAGCTCCTCGCCGACGAGCTCGCGGAACATCCGCTCCGGCACGAGGTAGTAGTAGGCGCGCTTCCGGCCGACCATTATTCTACGCTTCTCGATGCCGAAGCGCCGGAGCGTCTCCGAGAGCTTGCGGATTGAGGAGATGCCGAGCATTGAGCGAGCCTTCTGGCGGACAAGACGCGCAAGGACGGCGTAGTACTTCCCGCGCTTGTCCACGTAAATCATCGCCTCGGGCACGGTCGCCTTGTCCTTCGCGCTCTTTAGGTCAGCGGGCGGGTAAAGGTTGTAGAGCTCAGTAACCAGCTCGCTCACGCCGATGTCGTCCTCACGTACCATCACGGCCCGCTCGAAGGCGCGGGTGATGAACTGCTGGAGCTGGTCAACACGCTCGCCGTCCTCGGTCTGGTAGGTGCGCAGGATAATTGGGACATTGAAAAGCTCAAGCGTGAAAGAAGCAATCTCGCCGAGGACGGAGCGACGGTCAGAGGCGATAGCCTTGACAGGAATGATTAAAGGCTCGTCCTTGCCGTAGAAGTAGATTTTAAGCTCCCGCGTCGCGCGGTTGTAGAGGATTTTATCCGCAAAGCTCAGCATCAGCGACACGGGGTCGCCGGCGACCAGAGGGCAGTTGCCCATATCGCAGGCCTCTGGCGCGACCTGGGCAACGTTGAAGCACGAGAAGGAGCCCCGAAAGTTCATAGCCTCACGGAAGAGCTCCCCGGCGAGCTCATCTCCGACCAGCTCTGCCACGTCGCTGTACCTCGGCTGGTACTCCTTGAGGAAGGCCAGCACGACCTCGCGGGCCTTCCCTTCGACCCCGCGTTCGAGCAAGGTCTTTATGCACGGCGGGAGCCTCATAAGCTCACCTCCACAACCGCATCCCTTGCGATGTCTTCAGTCAGGAATTCCTTATTAGTAATATAATATAGGTATCCGGCAACGTCGGTGCGCGTGAGGGGCAGACGAATACCACGCGCCCAGAGCTCGTCGAGGAGGTAGCGCGAGGCGACCACGAAGAACACCTGTGGCTGGCGGAAGTTGTAGTTGAACGGGCCGAGGCGGAGAGTTAGGCCGAAGTGGAACTCCACGACGAGGTAGCGGGCGACCGGTATCTCACCACGCTCAAGGCGGGCGTCCTTGAGCATACGCTTAAAGGCCTCGTACGGGTCGCGGAACGGACAGGTTTTCCAGCGCTCCTCCATGCAGTACTTGCCAAGGTGCTCCGGCTTTGCACCGAAGGGGCACGGAAAGAGCGGGGCGGTGTTCAGCATCGCCCGAATCCCGCGCTTCCTCTGTTCATAAGTATCGAAAGAGTAGTAGCCGAGGCTCCAGAGGGCCGGCTCAAGCTTTTCGTCGCCGAAGGTGTGAAAAAAGGATAAGAGGTCGTCGAGGGCCTCGGTGTCGCGGGCGGAGATGGCGTCCTTGATGCACTCCGGGAGCTCACTCATCGTGAGCCACCTCCTTGCGGACGACCAGCTTGTCGGCATAAACCTCGACCTTGACGCGCTCGGTGTTGCCAATCCACCAGCGCGGGATGCTTATCCTCGGCGAGGTCCGGAACCTCTTGTCGAGGTACATTACCTTCCTTTCGAGGACTGCAGTCGGCTTCTCCATACGCACCACCGGGCATTAGTTAGTGCACTTCTCCTTAAATACTTTGCGAAAGCAGTTGTGTTTAACGGCGGGCAGGGCGTTAAGCTGGTAAACGAAGGCGTTTAACAAAGATACGGTTGTTAAATTGCTCGGTGGGTTTTTCGTCACCTGTCGAAGTTGAGCCACGTGGGGGGTGGTGTTGTAGCCGGAGCCGGACACATACCGTTGCCCAACTTCTGCAAATTCCGCGTTGCGAGTGCATAAGTTGGGCAATTTCGGAGGAAAAATTGGACACAAATGGGATAAAATGAATTGTTGTGTGCATCGAAACGGCGAGGAGCGGGCTTTTTCGGTGCACGCATTTGCACATTGGGCAATTTTCACTTAATACGATACGTGGTAGCCGTTTTAGTGGGCAATGCACCCCCGGTAAGTGGGCAATCCGACATTAAAACTGGGCAACGTAATTTTGGCCCGATTACCACGGGCGTTGGTGTGGCAACACGAGCAACGTTCATTATTGACGGACGGCAGAGGTACCCCACTTCCGCAAAATGAATACAATCGTGCATTGAACAGACCTGTACACTCGGACGGCGTTGCCCATTGAAATTGTTACGTTGCCCAGTTTTAATGTCGGATTGCCCAATTAGACGATTACCATGTATCGTATTAATGCGGGGTTACCCAAAAAGAACATTTTTGTACATAGGATTTGGTGGGGTTCGGCAAAAAGTGAAAATCAAAGGACATGGGTGGGGGCTCAGAGCCACTGCCCCAACCGGTGGTTTTTGGCCACGTCGCCAAGCTCCCGCTCAAACCTCCGCCTTATGATTTCGCAGTAGTCCGGGTTTATTTCAACGCCAACCCACCGACGGTTGAGCTTTTCGGCACCAACAAGTGCTGAACCGCTCCCTGCGAACGGGTCCACCACTAAGTCGTTTTCATCTGTCCAACCCCTTATTAACCACTCCATCAACTCCACCGGTTTCTCCGTCGGGTGGCCGTGTCGTTTTTTGAGGTGGTTGAAGCGGACTACTGTTCGAGGGTAGCGGAAATCTGGCGGTGCCTTGCGTACCTTCCTCATATTATTGAACCGCTTCCCCAGAGTACTGCCACTCAAGACAGGAGGGTTTCCATAACTACCTATCCTAAAGGGACGATACTTCATCTTTGAGACCTTCGCGTCCCTACGGACAAGAAAAAGTATCTGCTCGTGAACCACGAGGGGGTGAAGCTGTGAAACCAACGGGTTCGCAGGGGCTGGTTTTTCCCACACAACATCGAAGTAAACTCTGAAATTTTCATCTATAGCCCTCCCTAACTTTACAAAGAACGAGGGGAGACCAAACAACACCACTGGTTGGTCCCTTTTGATGATTCTTTTACTCTCGCTAAGCACCCTTTCAAAATGCTCGACTGTTACTCGCCAATTGGCTTTGCCCCTTGTTCGCGAGTCCCTTATCTTGACGTATGGAGGGTCGAGGATTATCAAGTCGGCGCTTTCGTCTGGCAACTGCTTGAGCACTTCGAGGGCGTCTCCACAGTAGAGCCTGCCGAGCCGGGTTTCAAAGTAGGGCTCCACTTCAGCCATTCCGCACCACCTCACAACCACCCCTTCCTAGCCTCAGTCTCCAGAAAATCAAGAACCGAGCGGAGGCACTCCTTCAGCTTGGCAACCTTCGCCCGCCTCTGCTGGGTCTCCTCGTCGCTCTCGCCGGCGCGCTTCAGCGTGAGCGTGTCGAGCATCAGCCCGAGGTACTTCGCGTGGGCCCTTGCCTCGTCGAGGCTGTCGCCGTGAACTTCCACCAGCGTCTGCCCGTTCTTGATAACCGCATCGGCGCCGAAGCGGTAGCCTGTGATGACCACCTCGTCCACGCCCCTAATACCGCTGTCCGGGTCGGCGAAGACCAGGAGCGCGACGGCGCGGTCGGTGCGGGTGTGTTCATCAAGCTCGGCCGGCCCGTGACCGCCGGTTAAGCGAAGGCGGTAGATGACTTTCCCGGGCACGGCCACGGCGACGGCCCTGTCGAGCTCGAACGCCGGGTAGCCGGCCAGCTGGAGCGCCCTGGCGAACACGCGGTTTGGCCCGAGGAGCGTCCAGCCGTACTCTGGGTCGCCCCACTCCTCGACGAGGCCGGACAGGGACCTTATGAGCTCCCCCAGCGCCTGCTTCGTGAGCGGTAGCCTGTTCTCCTGCCAAAGCGAGCGGAGCTTTTCGGTCAGCTCAGCTATGTTCCCGCTGTCGGCCACGGCGTCCGCTATGTCGTGGTAGAGCTGGACGAGCTCCGCCCTGTCGGGAATCACTATGCGGTCGAGCTCGTAGCGCGCCACCTCACGCACCTCCGCACCTGGCTTTTCTCTTCATGGCCCACTCTATGAGTGTGGCGCCGGCGTAAGCGAGAATCATGTCGGAGGATGGTGTCTTCATGGCTCACCACACCTCCTCGACGCGGACGAGGGCGACTTGTTTGAAAGACCCGGTTTTCCCTATGAGTTCGGCTACGGTTCGAGCCTTATCGCCGTCGTCGTTGGCGCAGAGGATGCGGAGGTAGTCGCGCCCTTGGACTTCTTCGACGCCAAGGACCCAATACCGGGTCACGTTCACCACCTCACCGCGACCATTGTCCAGGTGGCGTTCTCGCCGAGCGCGACTTTGAAGTCGTAGCCGTTCTCTTTAAGCCATGTGATGGCCTTCTCTGCCGGGCCGTCGGCGGGCCCGCCTCTGAACCACGCGAAGACTGTGCTTTTCTTTGGCGAGTAGCTGATGAGGTATGCTCCGAGCTCCTCAAGCTTTGCCACGAGGCGTCCAAAGTGGTAGTAGTCACCCGCCTTGAAGAAGCCCTTAGCTATCACCATCACCACCTCCGAGCGTCTGGGTGAACCAGCCCTTCGTGGCGAGTACCTTCACGGCCTGCTCGGCAGGGATGATTTTATCCAGTAGGCCGGCGAGTTCAGCCCAGCGCTCGTCCGGGTAGAACATTGCCGATTGGGCGACGCGCCTGAGGTTCTTTAGCGCTTTCACCGCGAGCATTCCGGCTTCCCTCGGCGTGACGAACCACTCCGGGGCGAGGACGAAGCCCGCCTTGGCGCCGTTGGTGTAGATGGTCAGCCGGCGCATCTTCCGCGCCCCACTCTTTGTGAGCAGGTTGAGGAAAGCCAGCGGGAGCGTTAGTACGTTCCGCTCGCCCTCGGCTACGCCTTGGAACTCCTTCTTCAGCCCCGCCGGGATGTGGTGCTCCTCAACTGCCACGAGGAAGTTGCTGTTCGTCCAGAGGTAGTAGGTGCCCGGTGCCACCGTTAGTCTCGCTTGGTGGCCAGGGATGAGGAGTAAGTACCTACTCGCCGGCCTGAGCTCTTGTTTAAGTGCCCAGTCGAGCGGGGTCATTCGGCATCACCTCCGAGCTTCATCCAGTGGTCGTACTCATCGAGGAGCAACTTTATCGCGTCGCGGGCGAGCGGGCGCATTTTCGGGAGGCAGGCCTTCACGAGCTTGCTGTAAACTTCCAGCTCGCCCGCGCCGACCTCGCCGGCGTTGAGCTCGCGAACGATGTTCCGCGCCTGCATAACTACTGTGTTCTCGGTTATGTGGTGGACGCCCCCCCTCGTGCCCAACGCCTTCATGGAGTAGTTGCCAGTGATTGGGTTGAAGAACACGCGCACCTTCCGGAACGTCCATAGTGGAACGCTCTTGCTGGCCTTGACCTTGCCGTCGAGCTTGTAGTAAACACGCCCGTCAATGATGCGCATTTCCCCCTCCTTGAGCTCGTCCTTGAGCACCCACTTGCCCACTTTCTTTGGACTCTTCGCTTTCTTTCCCGGCCCGGCCCCGGCTTTGTCCTCTACCTCGGCGCCTTTGTCGGCGAGGCCGAGCTCCGGCGCCTCCGTTTTGGCCGGTTGGGGGGCCGGGACAACATTGGGGCTTTTCTTGCCTAGCCTGATGGAATCCTCAACGTTCTTTATGAAGACGTGGGCGGTTCGCTTGCTGACGCCGACCTTGAGGAGCTCCTCTTCGAGGGCCTTCTTGGCAGAAAAATATTCGGAGACGGCGGAAACGAAGCGGGCGACGGCTTCGTCGAGGCTCATTTGGTGTCACCCCCGAGCGCGACCAGCAACGCTTCCACGAGGCGCCAGGACTTCGGCCCGGTGAGGATTGCGTCAAAGTGGTCGTCGTGCTCAAGCGTGTGGACCTCGCGGAGCTCGGCGTTGCCTTTCACCCAGGCGCCCCTCCTGGCGTCGAAGTCCCAGCCGGCCCTTTCAAGGACTGCCCAGAGCGTTTGTGGCCTCATCTCCGGCACGAGGATGAAGAACTCCTGCCCCGCGAGCCTCAGCGCGAGCTCAATCATTCCATATCCCCCCATTTTTCCAGCTTAGTTGATGGGGCCAAAAACAAGGTGAATAAAAACAAAGCCACATCGGTGACCATCGGCTCCTAACACCCTTTTAGTCCAATTTGACGCCACCAGTTTTTTCCAGATGTTTATTAACTTCTGCCCAAACCTCTTCAAGCCGTTTTTCGTCCGGAGGGGCGACGATGGTCTTTACTTCGAAACCTTCAACATCATCGGGCAGGGGCGCGTTTGGGCACAGGTAAAATACCACAATATGTCCTTCCCTCACAGCACTCCTTAATTCGTCCGGCACAGAGTCATTTTGGAGGATTAGGGAGATGCCCAAGGTCTGTTCCTTCACAACCAAGGCCACAACACCACCGCGAGCCACCACTTCTGCAAGAACGCCATCACTTATGTCGTTGGCGTAGTTAAATAAATTGACGGCCATTTTCTTCACTTTTTCGACCTTATTCATTCCTCACCGCCTCCTTTCTTTTCTTCGGGCTGATTCGAGCCCTGGTTTGAGCCGGCCTGATTTGAGCGCGCTTCGGCTATAGCTTCGGCGAGCGCCAATTCTGCGAGCTTCGTGGCCACGCTCTTCCCATCAGCGTCAATCATCATCAAGAACAGGCCAAAGCTTTCGTCTTCCTTCCCCTGCTCGCGGAGTTCGGCAATTTTCTCGGCCAGCTGTCGGTTCCAC
>Ga0256837_1001668_pt1 | contig 14977 bp, 8 predicted proteins | sample 4562384metaG_FD_185976 | JGI IMG/M metagenome (GOLD analysis project Ga0256837, IMG submission 185976) | Hydrothermal vent microbial communities from Guaymas Basin, Mexico - 4561-384 | ecosystem: Environmental > Aquatic > Marine > Hydrothermal vents | place: Mexico: Guaymas Basin | collected... | reverse complement strand
AAGTAAAACTTGCTTCTCCGTTATAATCTGCATCTGGAGTAAATACTACATTTCCATCACTATCTAAGCTAACTGTTCCATGATCTGCATCTTGTACTGAGCTTATACTTAGTGTATCTCCATCTACGTCTGTATAATTAGCAAGAAGTTCTGATGAATCTATAACTAAATCAATATCTTCATCAACTGTAAACTCTTGAGCTACATTAGTATTTTCAACTACAACATTATCATAGCTAACACCCTTATCATTATCACCTGTATTTACTCCAAAAGTTTTTATTGTTGGATGTTCATTTGCTGCACTTAATTTTTCAACACCATCAACACTTACAATAATGCCATTAGTAGAAGAAACATCTACAGAGAGATTAAATTTATCTCCTAAATCAGTATGGTCAATTGTATCAAGAATTGTTTTGTGTCCATTCTCAACTTTTACAAGATTAAAATCTTTATGATGAGAACTTGAACTATAATTTGTAGAATAATCAACCCATTGCACAGTATAATAGTTTTCACTATCTTCAAATCCAAATGTAATACCGACATCATTATTATAAGTCTTTCCTGTATTTGCATTTACATCAACAGAAATAGAATAATCTTCCATATTAGAGTTTGCACCCATATCATGAGCCATAATACCATCTGCAGAATTACTTCTTTCTCCAAGTGCACCATCATTTACATTCCAATGACCAGTATCTCTGTCATTAAAACTGATTTCTCGCCATCCATCAGCATTACCATCACTAAAGTCATCACTAAAGATAATTTCACTAGTAGTATTATCTCCTCCAATTGGTCCATCATTAACAGCATTTACTGTTACACTAAATGTCTCTTCACTAATTGCACCATCATTATCTATTACATTTATGGTTATATTATCTGTTCCATTGAAATTCTCATTTGGAGTATATGTAATATCACCATTTTCTGATATAGCTAAAGTTCCGTTATCTGCACTTAATGTTGAAGTATCTATTGTTCCATCTATATCAGAAACATTCGCTATAACTTGTGCAATATCTTCACTTACTGTTGTATCTACTATATTGATTTCGGCAGCATTATTAATTGAACTGATTGTATCTTTTGCGGCATCTGTAGAGTTAAGTGGAGTTATGTCTTCTACTGCTTCGTCTGCTGCTCTGGCTGCATCACTATAAGTAATTGCTGCTGTCTCTGCAGTTACTAAGGCTGCATCTGCTGCGGCTACTGCATCGTTTGCTGTTGCTATATCTGCTGCTCCTGGATTCTCTATTGCTGCTAAGGTATCTGCTGCATCTTCAGCTTGTGCTACTGCTGCATTTGCATCAGCTGCTGCTGTATCTGCTATATCTTTAAGTGCTGCTACTGCATCATCTGAATCATTTTCAGCTTGTGCTATAGTTGTTTGAGTTTGTGCATCATCTAGAGTATTAATAGTGATTGGCTCTTTAGTTTCATTTTCTGCATCAGCTTTAGTCTCATAAGCATCTTTTGCATCGTTAGCATCTTCTACTTTTGAGTTTGCTGTATTTACTAAACCTTGAACTTCATCTATCTGTGCTTGAGTTGGATTCTCTATTGCTGCTAAGGTATCTGCTGCATCTTCAGCTTGTGCTACTGCTGCATTTGCATCAGCTGCTGCTGTATCTGCTATATCTTTAAGTGCTGCTACTGCATCATCTGAATCATTTTCAGCTTGTGCTATAGTTGTTTGAGTTTGTGCATCATCTAGATCTTGTTGAGAATCATTCTTTCTAGTCTCTGAATTAATGTCAACAGTAAATTTATCTCTCTCTAAAAATGTAGTTTTTAAAGAACTATCTAAAGGTGAGGCACTTTGTTCCCCTGCTTCAGTATCAAAAATATCATCTTTTGTATCTGTAGAAGATTGAATATTGTTTTCATCAGCAAGTAAACTTTCAACTGAAGATAGCTCATTGACCGTTTCATCTTCTGAAAATTGTTCTTTTAATAATGAAGCATCAAAAAGTTGGGATTCTGTTCCAAAAAGAACAATAGTACCATCACCTGTAAGTTCAATGATAATACTATTTAAAGGAGTGTTTAAATCACTTCCAACAATTACTTCACCCTCATAAACTGGGTCTCCAGCAGTTACTTCTCTTAATGATCCATCACTTGCTTTTGCATAAAAAACACCGTCGATACTAGCTATTTTACCTATAATTACAGACATAATTTTCTCCAATAAACTAAATTATTGTAGTAATATTATAGTAAAAGGGAAAGAAAAGGTATTGTACCTAGGTACATAAACTATGTATATTTAGAGTTTTAAAGAGGGCTCATCTATATAAAACCCTTGAGAATAATTAATATTTAGATGTTTAACTTTATCCATTACTGAAGAGGAATGAACATATTCTGCAATAGTTTCAATGCCAAGTTTTCTTGCAAATTCAACAATAGTTTCTACCACGAAAAGTGCTTGCTTATCTACATCTATATTTTCAATCAACGAGCCATCTATCTTAATGTAATCTACCTGCATTTTAATAAGATACGAAAAATTAGAATAGCCACTTCCAAAATCATCTATAGCAATCTTTGCCCCATAGCGTTTCACTTCATTAATAAAACGCTCAACTTTAGAAAAATCTTGAATCGCCTCTGACTCAAGAAGTTCAAAAGTCACCCTCTTTGCAGCACTAGAATCTTTAAGTTTATTGATAAGAAAATTAAATATCTCACTATTCATTATATCTTCTATCGAAATGTTAATATTAAAATCAAAATCTTTATCTTCAAACATCTCAAAAGATTTATTGACTATGCTTTTTGTTACTTCATTATAAACTTTAATCTTTTTAGCTATAGGTATAAAAAGTATAGGAGAAAGTATCTTCTCATTTTTATCAACAAGTCTTGCCAAACACTCATACTTTACTATTTTTCCTGTTTTATTGTCCATAATTGCTTGAAAATATGGGATAACTTTTGAAGTTTCAACACCATCCCGAACAATCTCAGAAAGCTGTAAATTACGTTTGTACTCATTTTCAAAATTCATTCTATCTTCATAGATCCAAAAAGGTACTTTGTTGTCTTGTGCATATTTTAGAGCCATTGAGACCTTAGAAAATATGCTACTACTACTTTTAATACTAGCAGAAGAAGATGAAAGTGTAAAATCTACAAAAATTCTCGTATCTTGGTAATTTACTACAAAGTTCTTAATCTGTTCATATAGTTTTTCTAAATACTCTTTAAGTTCATAAAAACCCAAATTTTTTTCTAATGTAAGTGCAAATTCAGCTCCGGAGAGACGATATACTTGATTATCTGTAAGATTCTCTTTTAAATACCTACCCACCTCTTCTATGACATAATCTCCAACTACAAAACCATAAAAGTTATTAATCGTCACAAAGTTATCAATTTTTACAAGTATAAGTCCATGCTCTTCATTTGATTGTAGATCTTTTCGAAGTTGGTATAGGTTCGGTAAATTAGTTAAGTGATCAGTAAAATATCTACTAAAAAGTTGGTTTCTATAATCTTTTATACTTTTATCTTTTATACTATTATCATGGGAAAGCACATTTAACACTTCATCACTTAAATGTTCCATATCAACAATTTTATCTGTTGTAAAAAGTGTTACGGAGGTAGTTGATTTATCGTCATGTTTTAGTGATACTACGACAGCTTGAGGTAAAATTTTACTTATCTCTTTTTTTAAATTTTGTACTAAAACAGTGTTGTGCATAAATGAAACTATATGTATAAGGATGCTATTTTTTTGAAAATGTTTCATTTTTTCTACAACATTACTAACTTCTGCAGAGGAAGTTAAATTAAAAGTTGTTATATCTAGTATCTTGTTGTTTGTACTCATATATGTCCTATTCTTAAAGTGTATATTCTAGCACAATACTTCGTAAAAGTATATTTTAACTCCTTTTTAAATATACTCTCAATAATTTTTCTGCAGAAGGTATCAGTTGAAGTCATATCAAAATCTTGTTTTACTCCAAAACCTTTATAGATTAAAATCTATAGGCTTTAAATACATAGACCCTTTTAGTGTCAACACCACTAAAAATGATATACAAAGCTACACCACCCCTAATTCTCTTATGGAACTTAACAAAAATATTGCTAATTGTTATCTATGTGATCTTAGTAAATCCCGTTCACAAAGTATGAGTGGCTATGGAAATATCAATGCTGATCTTATGATCATAGATTATAGTGTTTCTCAAGCACAAGATAGTGCAAAAAGTTACTACCCTGGAAGATCAGGTGAAATTTTAAAAAATATGATTGAAAATGTACTTCAACTTTCAACTGAAGATATTTTTCTTACTCATGCTATCAAATGTAAGCCTCTTAAGTCTAATAAGCCATCACCATCTGAATGGAACTCTTGTAAATCATACCTACATACACAACTAGAGTTTATCAAGCCTCGTATCATTGTTACACTAGGAAGCGATGCCTACGCTCATCTAACAGGAGATGATGACAACTTTGAAAATGTAAGAGGACATGTGATAGATTTTCAAAGTTATAAACTCATACCTATCTATCACCCAAGCCATCTCCTTAGAAATCCTGAACTCAAAAAGATAACTATGAGTGATCTCAAAACCATTAAAAGTTCTCTTTCTCAGTAGCTATAATTAGTCAACACTCTCATATAATTGGCTCTTTCATAAGCAGCAGGGTTTCTTGTATGTGCAAGAGATATGCTCCCCTTCATTTGTGCTATAGAATCGTACTCTTTCTCTTTCATCCATTTTTTAAGTTTTTTTAGAGTCTTTTTAATATGTTTTGGAGAGTTATCCATCACAGCACCTACCATAGCAACTGCATCTGCACCACTCATCATCGCTTTGAGAATATCTTCATAGTCTCTCACTCCAGTAGAGATACAAAGAGAACTATCTACTTTTTTATAGAGGATAGCACTCCAACGAAGACTCTCACTCATATCTTTAGACTCCGACTTATTTATGGAGTGTATGGCATTTAAGTTCTCTAAGTCTATATCTACACTTACTGCTCTATCAAAAAGAACTAAGCCATCTGCTCCTGCATCGCTGAGTCTTTTTGCCATATTTGCTGGAGCTGAAAAAATAGCATTCATCTTTACACTTACAGGAATAGTCACTACCTCTTTGACAGCTTTGAGTGCATCTATATAAATCGCTTCAACTTCTTGTGAGGACAAATCACAATCAGTTGGAATATATGTTATGTTTAACTCTAGTGCATCTACCCCAGCCTCTTGAAGTTTTGTGGCATACTTTACCCAGCCACCACGACTCACACCATTGAGTGAAGCTATGATGGGAATGGAGATAGCTTTTTTTAGTTTGACAATCTCATCTAAATAGTGTTCAGACTCTAAGTTACTCAGTATCACCTCAGGAAAATAGCCTAAAGACTCAGCATAATCTTCACTTCCATGAAAAAGAAAGTGATCCATCTCATGCATCTCATGGTTAATCTGCTCTTCAAAGATAGAGTGCAAAACAACAGCTGCTGCACCATTTTTCTCTAACTCTAAAATCGATTCTATAGTTGAAGTAAGAGGTGATGCCCCAATAATAATAGGGTTTTTTAGTTCAAGTCCCATATATGTTGTTGTTAAATCCATCTTAATTCTCCCCTTTTTTCTCAAATGATTCTTCTAAATCTTTGTAGCGTTTATACATACTTTGAGCATGCTCTCTTGCTGTTTGTAGGTATGTCGCTGCATTGTTCGCATCGAGTTTCTCTACCATTTTAAAGCGTGTCTCTTGATACATAAAGTTTTTGACATCTATTTTTGGTTTTTTATAATCAACTTTCATAGGGTTTTTCCCCTCTTTTAAAAGCTCTGGGTTGTATCTAAATGTAGCCCAAAGCCCACTATCAACTGCTAGTTTTTGATGCTCCATTCCATAACGAAGGTCATAACCATGAGCCACACAGTGAGAGTATGCAATGATGATAGATGGACCATCATAAGCCTCAGCCTCTACAAAAGCTTTTACTGTTTGTGCATCACTTGCACCCATAGCAACACGAGCTACATAGACATTTTCATAGGCTATAGCCATCATTGCCAAATCTTTAGGAACTTGAGGCTTTCCACCTGCGGCAAATTTTGCTACGGCTCCTGTAAATGTCGCCTTACTCTGTTGCCCACCTGTGTTTGAATAGACTTGAGTATCTAAAACTAAAACATTAACATTTTTACCACTTGCTAGAACATGGTCTAGCCCACCATAACCAATGTCATAAGCCCAACCATCGCCACCAATCATCCAAACAGATTTTTTTACTAAATAGTCTGCAAGTTTTGTAAGTTTTTGCGCATCACTGCCCTTAAGAGTTTGAAGAACTTTTTTCAGTTTTTTAACTCTTTCTCTCTGCTCAAATATATCTGGCTCTGTTTTTTGAGGAGACTCTAAAAGTGACTTACTTAGTTTAGTTCCTACCTCTTTTTGAAGTTTTACAAGTGTTTCTCTCGCGTTTTGTGTATGTTTATCTATTGCAAGGCGAAACCCTAGCCCAAACTCTGCATTATCTTCAAAAAGTGAGTTTGACCATGCTGGACCACGACCCTCATCATTTTTTCTCCATGGTGTTGTTGGTAAGTTTCCTCCATAGATAGAAGAACATCCCGTGGCGTTTGCTACTACCATTCTATCGCCAAAGAGTTGAGAGGCTAGTTTGATGTATGGCGTTTCACCACACCCTGGACATGCTCCACTAAACTCAAAGAGAGGCTCTAAAAACTGTGTCTCTTTCGCTTTTTCATGGTCGAGTTTACTTCTGTCATAGGCTGGAAGTTTCGTAAACTCGTCCCAAAGTTTTGCTCCACTCTCACGGATTGGCTCTTGTGCTACCATATTTATAGCTTTGAGGTTTGTTTGAGATTTATTTTTTGCTGGACATACCTCAACACATAGTGTACACCCCGTACAATCTTCAACAGCTACTTGAATAGTAAACATCTCATCATCATCAAATGTTTTTCCTTTCGCTTTTGTGTAGAGAAAATTATCTGGCAATTCACTTAAAATCTCCTCTTTGACAACCTTAGAACGAATAGCTGCATGAGGACAAACTATGACACACTTATTACACTGTATACAAGTGTCAGGATCCCAAAAAGGAACTTCAAGTGCTGTGCTTCTTTTTTGGTACTGAGATGTTCCACTCTGCCATGTTCCATCTGCTGGCATAGCTGAAACTGGTACATCATCTCCATCTCCCGCTATAAGTTTTTGTGTAACGTCCTCTACAAACTTATCGAAATCACCCTTTACAAGTGGTCGCATAGCTACACCACCTAGAGGTTTTTTAGGAACATCTACCTCAAAAAGATTCTCTAAAGAGTTATCAACAGCTCTAAAATTCATCTCTACTATCTGTTTGCCTTTTTTACCATAGGTTTTCTCTATAGAGTTTTTGATTTTTTCTATTGCCTCATCTTTTGGTATGATATTTGAGAGTGCAAAGAAACAGGTCTGCATGACACTATTGATCTTTCTTCCCATATTGCTCTGTGCTGCAACTTTTGAGGCATCAATGGCATAAAATTTGAGCTTTTTCTCTATGATAGTCTCTTGAACCGTAATCGGAAGTTTTGAGAAGAGTATATCTTTAGAAAATGGAGAGTTAAGTAAAAATATAGCCCCGTTTTCTGCATGTTTTAAGATGTCAAACTTCTCTAAAAACACACTCTGATGACAAGCAACAAAGTTGGCTCTCTCTATAAGGTAACTTGACTTGATAGGCTCTTTTCCAAAACGCAGATGTGATGTTGTCATAGAGCCTGATTTGTTTGAGTCATATACAAAGTACCCTTGCGCATAGTTTGGTGTCTCTGTTCCTATGATTTTAATAGAGTTTTTATTTGCACCTACTGTTCCATCACTTCCTAGACCAAAGAACATTCCACGAAACACATCTTTATTTGGAATAAAAAAAGATTTGTCCCACTCTAAAGAAGTATGAGTTACATCATCATTTATCCCTATAGTAAAGTGCTTTTTAGGTTTCTCTTTTTGGAGTTCATCAAAAATGGCTTTCACCATAGCTGGTGTAAACTCTTTAGAAGAGAGTCCATAACGCCCACCAATTATGTGAGGCATATCAAAGCCAAGAGCATCCTCCTCTCTGAGTTCATTTAAAGCACTCAGTACATCAAGGTAAAGAGGTTCACCTAAAGAGCCAGACTCTTTTGTTCTGTCTAAAACTGCTATAGATTTTAGAGTTTTTGGAAGCACTTCTATAAAGTGTTTAATAGAGAATGGTCTATAGAGTCTTACTTTAAGCACTCCTACTTTTTCATCTTTTTTTGTGAGGTACTCTACTGTCTCCTCAACACTATCACAGCTTGAAGCCATAAGGATAATGACTTTTGTAGCATCTTTTGCACCTACATAGTCAAAAAGTTTATACTCTCTTCCTGTAAGCTTTGCAAATTTATCCATACTTTTTTGTAAAATATCTGGAAGTTTTTCATAGTAGATATTGACACTTTCCCGTCCTTGAAAATAAACATCAGGATTTTGTGAAGTCCCTCTTATAAAAGGGTTCTCAGGGGAGAGTGCTCGCTCTCTATGCTCATCAACAAGTTTTTCATTTATCATCTTTTTGAGTGTTTTTTCCTCTAAAAGTTCTATCTTAGAAACTTCATGAGATGTTCTAAAACCATCAAAAAAATGAACAAAAGGTATGCGAGATTTAAGAGATGCTGCTTGTGAGATAAGTGCAAAGTCATGTGCTTCTTGAGCATTTACAGAAGCTAAAAGTGCAAAACCAGTTTGACGCACACTCATAACATCACTATGATCTCCAAAAATAGAAAGTGCTTGTGCAGCAATAGAACGCGAGGCTACATGAAAGACGGTTGGAGTAAGTTCTCCTGCTATCTTGTACATATTTGGAATCATAAGTAAAAGACCCTGAGAAGCTGTAAATGTAGTAGTTAAAGCTCCTGTTTGAAGTGCTCCATGAACAGCACCACTAGCTCCTCCCTCACTCTGCATCTCCATAATTTCAGGAAGAGAACCAAAAATATTTCTCTCCCCTTTCATAGAGTAAACATCACTCAGCTCTGCCATTGGTGAAGATGGAGTTATAGGGTAGATGGCTATAACTTCATTTATCTTATGAGCAACTCGTGCGACGGCTTCATTTGCATCTATTGTGACTGTTTTTTTCATAAATCATCCTCTATTAGATTAGGTTTTATAAAACAATTTTCTCTTTGTATTTCACTATATGTGTCTTTAAACCTAGTTTATCTTCTATAACCTCTTTAAATACTTTTTGACTCTCTTTTTCCCCATGAATTAAAAATACTTTTTTCAGTTTTTTAATTTTAGAGATCCATTTTATAATTGCTTTTTGATCACCATGTGCAGAAAAACCATTTATAGTGTGTATGGAAGCTTTAACTATAATATCTTCACCATAGAGATTAATCCATTTAACACCCTCTACAAGATCTCGCCCTAGTGTACCTTTTGCTTGATACCCAACAAATAAAACTGCATTTTTTGGGTTCCAAATTCTATGTTTAAAGTGGTGTGTAATTCTTCCACCATTACACATACCACTCCCAGCAATTATTATAGCTCGACTTTTAATGTCATTAATAGCTTTAGAAGCTTCTGGCGTTTGTGTATAAATTAAAGAATCAAAATTAAAAACGCTACCATCTTCTTGTACATTATGCTGACACTTACCACTCAACTCTTCATTGTATCTTCTATATACATCTGTAGCCCTTGTCGCCATAGGACTATCTAAAAATATTTTACACTTAGGAAGTTCACCCTTATTGTGCATATCTCTAAGAATACAAAGAAGTTCTTGTGTTCTCTCAATAGCAAAAGAGGGAATAAGTACATTCCCTTTTTTATTTAAAGTTTTTATAATTACTTTTTTAAACTCTTTAATGGTAGATTTTATAGAATGATGCTCTCTATTACCATATGTAGATTCTACATATAAAGCATCTGCTCTTGTACATTTTTGTAGATCAGGAAGTACTAATTTATTGCTATTGCCAATATCTCCAGAGAAAACAATGGTTCTAGATTTTCCATCTTGCATATATGATAACTCTATAAAAGCAGAACCAAGAATATGCCCCGCGTTTTTATAGCGAATACTCACCCCTTCACAAAGCTCATAAAACTCGTCGTATTCAGGGTTTACCCAATCCATTCTTTCAAATGTTTTTTCCACATCTAATGGTCCATATAAAGGTTGTTTGAGAGATTTTTCTTTTGCTTGTCTTACAGCTTTTTTTCGTCTTGTGTTAAAATCTTCATTCATGATTTTTGCACTATCCATAAGAATAATATAGGCTAAATCCATTGTTGGAGTGGTAGCATAGATTTTTCCCTTAAAACCCTCTTTTATAAGTTTTGGAATTCGTCCAATATGGTCTAAATGCCCATGAGTTATAAGTAAGTAATCAATATCAGAAGGATTAAACTCAAATTTTTGGGCATTTTTCTCCTCCTCTTCACCTTGAAACATTCCACAATCTATCATTATTTTTTTATCATCAATTGTGAGAAGATGACATGAACCTGTCACTTCTTGTGTAGCACCGTACGATTTAATTGTTATCATCTGTAACTCCTCTTATAAGTCTAATAGTATCAAGCTTAAAAAAATCTTTGAGTTCACTGTAAAGTTCTAGAAAATGTTTTTTCTTCTTCAAGTAATTTTTCAAAGGCTTTTGTAATCACTTCTGCTTGTACTAAACCCTCAAGAAATATATGATTATTTAAAAGTAATGTTGGGCTTTTTACCACTCCCATCTCTATAGCTTTTTGTGTATCGTATTCAAAGAAAAATTGTATTTGTAGAGGAAGATGTTTTATAGCACAACTTAAGCGCTTAGAAAATTTTGCACACTCTACTCTATCTCCATAAAGAGTGGCTTTGTAAAGTGTAGTATGGACTTTTTCTCTATTTAATATCTCGCCCTCGTGCATCTCATGACAAACATTAGACATAATATGACTCCAATTTTAAAAATTCTATTTCCAAGTGTAACGCAATTTTATAAACTTTTAACTAAATGGTTAATTATTATTTTTACTATTAATCTCTTTAGGGGTATAATTATTAAAGATGTATTCGTTTTTATAAGGATTTTAATTATGAAAGATAATTTAGGCTCATTACAAGGTTTAAGTGAGAGTGAAGTTCAAGAAAGAATTATAAAATATGGTAAAAATGAAATTAATGAAAAAGAAGAAAATTGGTTACACCGACTACTAAAAAGATTTTGGGGACCAATACCATGGATGATAGAGGTTGCAGTTATACTCTCTGCTGTTGCAAAGAGATGGGAAGATTTTGCAGTTATATTACTTATGTTACTTGTAAATGCTTTTGTAGATTTTTATCAAGAGTCTAAAGCACTCAGTGCCATCTCTGTACTTAAAAAGAAACTTGCAAGAAAAGCCTTAGTGTTGAGAGAGGGAAAGTGGCATAGTATAGATGCTACAGAGATAGTTCCAGATGACATTATAAAAATTAAAATTGGTGATGTTGTTCCTGCTGATTGTGAACTTTTAGGGGGTGGGGATTTCTTACAAGTAGACCAATCTGCCCTTACAGGAGAATCTCTCCCTGTAAACAAGCAAGAAGGGGAAACACTCTATGCAAACGCCATCATTAAACAAGGGGAGATGCTCGCCCGTGTAAGTGCTACAGGACTTAACACCTACTTTGGTAAAACAGTTGGACTTGTTGTAAAAGCACAAAAAGAGGAAAAAGGACATTTTCAAACTATGGTCATAAAAGTGGGGAATTTTCTCATCATTATGACACTTTTTCTTATCGCTATTATTATTTGGCATGGGGTTAAAAACAATGAACCTATTTTAGATTTACTTATTTTTGCTCTTATTTTAACCATCTCGGCCATACCTGTTGCTATGCCAGCTGTGTTAACTGTTACCATGGCACTAGGAGCAAGAGTATTAGCCACAAAAGAAGCTATAATCACTAAACTCTCAGCCATTGAAGAAGCTGCTGGTATGGACATACTCTGCTCTGACAAAACAGGTACATTAACACAAAATATTATGAGTTTAGCAGAGCCTTATCTTGTAGAAGAATTTACACAAGATGAGCTTATGCTTTTTGCAGCTTATGCAAGTAAAAAAGAGAATGAAGATCCTATTGAAAAACCTATTTTTAAATATTTAAGAATACATAACTTAGAGGAAAAATTTTCTCATAAAAAAATGCAAAAGTTTATACCTTTTGATCCTATTCATAAAAAAACCGAGGGTATTTTTGAAGATACTACTAGCTACATAAAAGGTGCACCACAAATTGTTTTAGAGTTATGTGATGCAAAACTCTTTAATAAAGAAGAGAGTTATAAAAGAATTGAAGAGTATGCTCAAAAAGGTTTTAGAACTTTAGGTGTAGCCTATAAACATAAAGATGAAAAAAACTACCATTTTGTAGGTCTTATTCCCCTCTTTGACCCACCTCGTGAAGATTCAAAAAAAGCAATTAGTACAGCAGTAGAAAAAGGGATCTCAGTTAAGATGATAACAGGAGACAATACAGCCGTAGCAAAATATATAGCTAAGCTTTTAGATATAGGAGAAGATATTGAAGATATTAAAGAGTTAAAAGGGCAAAGTACTAAAGAGTACCTTTACCTTTCAGAAATTCTCTCAAAATCAATTTTAAAAACTATACAAACAGATATATCTGAAGAAGAACTTCAAGAATCTGTAAAAAAAGTTCTCCAAGAGGTACAAAAAGAGTTAAACAATAAACCATTAGAGGATGGTGGTGTTAAAAAACACGAATCTGAAATAATTAAAATTATTGAAAGAGCCAATGGTTTTGCACAGGTTTTTCCAGAAGACAAATATTACATCGTAGATAAACTCCAAAAAGCAGACCATATAGTAGGTATGACAGGAGATGGTGTCAACGATGCACCAGCTCTTAAAAAAGCAGATTGTGGCATTGCAGTTAGTGGAGCAACTGATGCAGCTCGTGCAGCAGCTGACATTGTACTGATGGCTCCTGGATTGAGTGTAATAATTGATGCTATAGAACAATCTCGCATTGTCTTTGAGAGAATGAAAAGTTATGTTATTTATAGAATTGCTGAGACTATTAGAATACTTATGTTTATGACTCTTTCTATTGTTATTTTTGATTTTTACCCTATTACTGCTATTATGATTATACTCTTAGCACTTCTTAATGACATCCCTATTATGAGCATTGCCTATGACAATACAAAGATTCAAGAAAAACCTGTACGATGGGATATGAAGGGTATTTTTATTCTCTCCTCTTGGCTAGGTATTGCTGGGGTTCTTAGCTCTTTTGCTATCTTTTATATAGTAATGATCTACTTGCAAGCTCACCCTGAGAGTGCGGTGTATCTACCAAAAGTTCCATCTTGGGTAGATATGAAAGATGAAAAATCATTTTTAGGTTTTGTACAAACTCTCTTTTTTGTAAAAATGATTATAGCCGGGCATCTCACCATCTTCAATACTAGAATATCTGACTGGTTTTTCAAAAAACCCTACCCCTCTTTAACACTCTTTGGTAGTTCTCTTTTTACAGCTCTAATAGGAACAGGCATTGGTCTTTATAGTTTTGATTTAATGACAAAAATCAACTGGCAATGGGCACTCTTTTTATGGGTATATGCAATAAGTTGGTTTATATTTAATGATTTGATTAAGATGGGTGTATTGAGATATTACAAAAAAATCTCTAAAATGAATTCTAAGTAGATTTCAATATCTACTTAGAATTTATAAATATATTCAAATCCTCCAAAAATATCTATGCTGTTGTCCTCTTTTATATATGGAGTTGGAATTTCATAAAATAATCTAAATTTATGATGGTTATAGTAAAGACTTCCAGATATATGAGCAAGTGCATTAAACAGATGTTTATGTATATTGTAACCTTCACTCTCTGCTCTATCCAATATGGCAGAATATGCCAATATTTTTGTTTCTAAGCCTGCACTTGCTGACCAACCAAAACCATGTTTTAAAGTGTCTGATGGAAGTAAGTTTGATTCCCCTTTTAAGTAAGGATAATGTGCATTAAAGTTTTCTACATAGTTTTGACCTATGCGAATAGCAGTTCCACCAAAAGCAGAAACATCAAAATTACCAAGAGAAACACCATAATGATTAAACCAGTCAGCATGAAGAGAATTTCCCACCTTTCCTTGCCATGATTTCTCACCATGTTGCACTAAAACATTAAGTGTATATCGAGTACCTAGTTGAGTATCCCACCCATTAGGCTGATCACTGCCTATCACTTTATGAAATGTTTTTTGAACAAATTCAGCACCAGAATTTTTTCCCATAATACCAACTTCCATATTGTATTCAGTAAAACTATTGTTATCCCATTCAAACAGATAACTTGATAAAGCAAGATAACCTGCATAAGGAAAATCATCGTACTGTACAGTTTCTAATTCAGTATTATCTGGTGTAATTATTATTTGCTCAAGACTAACACCTGCATTATGACGTTTTGAATGATCTATGGGAAATGAAATTTTTTCTGCCAAAGATAGTACTGCATTGGTATAGGTATTGTTGTTATCTTCTTGATCTTCAAGCCATCTCAGAGAAACACCATTTGTAAAATGTCCATCACTTCCAGCAAAAAAATCATTATAAAATGCAAATGAGACACTATCTGCTTCCAATGACAAACCCAATAACAATGTACCTAGTAATAATTTGTTCATACTATAACCTCTCGTATAATAAATTTATCAATCATTACATCCAAAAGGAGTAGTGATTTGATAATTATTTTTTAGTTTTTGATAAAGTTACTCAACTTTCGCACATAAATTCCACTAAATCCATAAACTTAAGTTGAGTATTAAAGCCCATAAATAGGCACTTTTTAGTATAATTTTGTCACCACAACTCAATTATTAAAGGCTATTTTATGG
>Ga0256837_1001666_pt1 | contig 15007 bp, 11 predicted proteins | sample 4562384metaG_FD_185976 | JGI IMG/M metagenome (GOLD analysis project Ga0256837, IMG submission 185976) | Hydrothermal vent microbial communities from Guaymas Basin, Mexico - 4561-384 | ecosystem: Environmental > Aquatic > Marine > Hydrothermal vents | place: Mexico: Guaymas Basin | collected... | reverse complement strand
CATAATCTCTGCTGTTTTCAAAAGCCACGACTTTGCTAATTTTATAAAGCGCTATTGAAGCCCTTGGGGACGGTGCGATTGCGATTTCTTTATTGTTTCTTAAAGCTATGATGAGTTTTGCAATAAACTCTTTTGTTTCTTTTTTAACTTCTACTTTTTCAATCTTTCTTTTGGTGTTAAAAAATTCGTTTTGGCTGAATTTTTTAAAATCAAACTTTTGATCAAACACTTCTAAAATTTTAATTTCATCTTCTTTTTTGGTAGGATAATTAACTATTACTTTCATCAAAAACCTGTCAAGCTGGGCCTGGGGAAGATTATATACCCCTTCTTCTTCAATAGGATTCATCGTAGCCATTACTAAAAAAGGCTCTTTTAAATCATAGCTTTTATCGCCAATGCTTACCTGCCGTTCCTGCATAGCTTCAAGAAGGGCTGACTGGACTTTTGCAGGGGCTCTGTTGATTTCGTCGGCTAAAATCAAATCCGCAAAAATAGGACCTTTTTTGATGTAAAATTCATCCTTTTGCATTGAGTAAATCTCACCTCCAATTATATCGCTTGGGAGCAGGTCGGGAGTGAATTGGATACGGGAGAATTTGAAATTTAGCATACTTGCAAGATGCTTTATTGCAGTAGTTTTTGCAACTCCCGGAAGTCCTTCTACTAAAATATGTCCGTCAACAAAAAGTGAAGCAACAAGCGAATCGATAAGCTCATCCTGTGCGATTATCGCTTTTTTTAATTCTTCTTTTAGTTTTTTTACCATAATATTTCCTTTGGTTTTGATGTTTTGGTATTTGATTTTTTTATTTCGTATATTACGCTTTTAGAATTGTTTGATGCGTATTTTTTTAAAAGATTATAAAGTGTTAGGCTTTTTTTATCAAGTGCTGAATTTTGCAGTGTGTTAAATGCTTCTTTATATCTTTTCAGTTTAGTTAAAATGAGCGCTTTTACGTAATTTTTTTGAGGATGGTTTTTTACTTTGTTTATTTTATTTAGAGCCTTTTTGTATTCGCCTTTTTTTAGGTAATAGATACTCATTTTCATATTAGCAAGGTCTGTATTTGAGCTTTGAAACTCTTTAATTGCCGCTTTTTTTAGGCCTACATATTCATAAAAGCATCCTAAAATGTCGTTTGCTTTTGCGTCATTAGGAAAAATAAAAAATAAAATTACTAAAATTTTGAATCTGCTTAAAATCACTCCTAATGTAAAAGAAATAAACGCCAAAATTGAAAATACGTAACTTATAGGTTTTTGTATTATTACTTTTTTTTCGGAATATATGGTGCGGAAGTTTAAATATTTTATTAGTTTGTCGGTATTGTTGTATGAAAAATATTTTTTCCCTATTATGTTAAGTCTGCTTAGTGCCTCAAAGCCCGGGACTTTTGCGCCTTTACTTGTCGCAAATCCCCAGAATATAAAATCCCCTTTTACTTCTTTTTCTCCTCCGTCGCTTACTAAAACTATTGTTTTTTTTGCCGGGCTTATGTATTTTACCCTGTTTATCGCCATTGAGATATCGGTTTTGGCTTTAATCGGTTTTAGAGGTTTTATTTTGTGTATAAGCAGATTTTTGTCTATGCTTGGAAGAGACAAGAGATTTACATTTTTATCAAAACTAAAAATCCCTATCGGTTTATTTACTTTTTTTATGAGTTTGATTATTTCTTTTTTGGCATATTCTAAGCGGTTTGGTTTTAAATCCTCACAAGCCATTGAATAGGTTGTATCAATTAGTAAAAATATGTCGTTGTTTGGGAGTTTAACGGTTTTAATTTCTTTTTTGGAAATTCCGCTGAGAGCTAAAACTAAAAACAAAGCCGAAAGTGAAAAGAAAAAATTTTTTTTGTTGGTAAATAAAAAAATAATTGGGATTAAAATTAAAAATTCGGGATGTAACACACTCATACAAACGCCTTTATTATTAAAAGAAATATTAAAACTGTAAAAAAGAGTTTAAATTCTTTGTAATACCTGTTAAACCCGAGCACTTTTCTTATTACGATAATTGGAATATGCTCTACGGTTGAGTAAGGTTTTTTAAAAATATTTCTCTTTTTGTTTAAGATTTCCACTTCTTCGTGGTTATTAACCGCAAGGTAATAATAAAGTTTTTTGATGTCTTCTTCATAATACCCCATCTGTTTTTTTAATTTATAAGCTTTTGCGTTGTAAATTACAATCAATGCGATTAAATAAATCAAAACCGCATATATTAAAATTTTTAAGAAATTTGATTTTTGCGTTTTGAAATAGATATATATTTTGGGCGGATTTATTTCTGATTTGATGTATTTAACAGGCGTGGTAAAATAAGCTTTTGAATTGTAAATAATTCTTAAAGGCATTATGGATAGGGAATTTTTAAATTCGACATAATATTTTTTACCCACATAATATTCGCCGTTGTGAAAATAGTTAAAGTTTTCTAAAAATTTAATGTTTCCGTTATCTATTGTAATATTTGGAAATGAATAGTTTTTTGGATACTCTTTTGATTTTACATAAATATATACTCTGCCGGTTTTTGGAACATATCTGACATTTGCTTCGGTTGCAAAAAGATATACAAAACTAAGTAAAATTAAAACGGTTTTCAAATCTGACCTTTAAGATTTTTATAATCAGGAAAATTAAAGCCAAAAAAATAAACCTGTTATCAAATGTTTGGTATTGTACGGTTTTATAGAGGGTTTTGTTTTTATTGACAATCTTTGTCTGTTTTGTTTTTTTGGGTTTAAAAATTGAGAGATAAAAATCGTTTTCTTTGTCAATGCCGTAAGGAATATATCTGATATTGACTTTGGAAACTAGTTTTTTTAGCTCTTTTTTACTGATTGAAGAATCATCGTTAAAACATCCGTCGCTGTGGACTATAATTTCCGGATTTAAAAAAGCAAAGCTGTTTATTATTCCCGCAACCGTATCCCTTATCATTGAGCCACCAACGTTTGTTACCATATTGGTTTTTAGGGAATTAACTTTTGATATCAATTCTCTTGTATCTGTGGTAAAATCCTGAATTATTTTATAATCCCCTTCAAACACTACAAGCATTATGTAGTTTCCTTTGTTTTTTAGGATTTCGTATATTGCGTTTTCTTTTTCTTCTTCAAAATAGTCTTGATTATCTATTACGTTTTTTTCCATTGAAGTTGAAACGTCAAGTATGATGATTACGTGTTTTTTGTCCCGGTTGAGGTTTAGTGAATAATTTGTGGTAAAAGGGATGTTTATTGTTTTATTGGTAACAGGATACATTATAAGCAGTGTAAGGGAAAGTAAAATTAAAATATCAAGGATATTTATGTAAAAAAACTTTTTATGTTTAAAAAATTCAAGATGGGTAAATTTTATTTTTCGGTTAAACAGTAAAATTATTAAAACCGCTAAACCGAAAACGGCGTTTTGAGGATACAAAAAATTCACAAAAACTTCCTTAGTCTGTAAATAAAAAATATCGCTAAAACGACACTTAGCACAATGTCGAATAGATTATAAGGACAGTTAAAATCGCTTATTGTAAAACTCATCTTTTTCCTTTGATATAATTATACAAAAAGGTTTTGTTTGCAAAAAGTAAAATTTAAAAAACTGATACTATCAAAAAGTTTAGTTAAATTTTATGAAGGGGAGGATTTTAAAGAGCTTCGCGATTATATTCCGGGGGAAGACATAAGAAACATCCACTGGATAAGCTCGGCAAAACACCAAAAACTTTTAAGTATCGAAAGAGAACATTTAAAAAATCAAAAAATAGCTCTTATTTTACTGCTTGATAAAGATATGCTTTTTGAAGATAAGCTTGAAATAGTAAAAGAGATTTTTTATATACTCTCCGTCTCCGCTCTTTTTTATAAACAAAAGCTTAGCGTTTATGTCGTAAGCGATGAGGTTAAAATGTTTATGCCTAAAAACTATAAAGATATTGAAAAAATTATTGAATATATATACTCGCTTGATTTAAAAAAGGTTAAATTAAAAGACTTTTATCTAAAACAAAAAGACTCTTTGGCTGTTTATGTGGGGGATTTTTTTTATAAAATCAGACTAAATCCCAAAAATAAAAACATTTTACTGTTTGTAAGAAAAAAAGTTGAAGAAAATCCCAAAAAACTTCTTTTTAATTCATTAATAAGCATTGATAAAGCAAAAAAAACATATCTTGATATGGATAATCTAAAACATTACATTTCTTTGCTTCAAAAAAACGACAGATTTTATAAAAAAGAGAAAATCAGAAAAATATATTCAAAAGAAAATTTAATAGCTATCTTAAAGGAAACATTTGAATAAGATTATTTTGCTTTTGGTTTCCGTGTTGCTTTTTGCAAAAACCCAAATAGAACTAAAAGAAGTTAAAACTTATAACAACCCTATCTTAATGGTTAAAAAAATAGACAATAAACTCTATTTAGCTACCAATAATGACTGGCCATATAAAGGTAAATTAAAAAATTTCTTTATAATGGATGGCAAAGATATATTAATCGGGGCGGATAAAAACGATATATTAATCGTTAAAAACGAAAAAAAATTAAAACTAAAAGGCAAGTATCTAAATACTGTTAAAAAAAACGATATTATCTACATTGCTACGCCGCATAAAATTTACGGCATTGATAAAAACTTAAAAATTGTCTATACAAGAAAATTTGTCTATAAGATTGACAATTTGCTTTTGTATAAAAATAAACTTTTTGTAGTTGTTGATAAAGAATTTAAACTTTTAAAAGGCATAGGAAAGATTGATTTTAGCGATAAAATTTTGGCTTTTAACGTTAGATTTTTGATGGATGGCGAAAAACTGTTTGCGATATATGAAAATCTTTTTAAAGATTTAAGTATAAAGATAGGATATAAAAACTATGATTATTTTAAAAAGTATGTCATAGAAAATCTGAGCGATGATTACGGTATAGAAGTTGAGCAAATACCTTTGAAAATAAAGGTAATAGGAGATAGTCTGTATCTGCTTTATAAGGACAGGGTTGAAAAATACGAAGAAAAAAGATTCAAATGGAAAATTTACACAAATGAAACTCCAATAGATTTAATAAAACACAATAATTCCCTCTATCTAATCACATCTAAAAAAGTATATAAAATTGTAACTAAAATTAAAATTGAAGCCTTGGAAATAGGCGGCTTAAAATGTGTTAAAACAGATGATATTCCGGTATTTATGGGAGAATTTAGCTCTCCTTTGGTAATTACAAGAGGCGAAAAATACAAAATCACTTTATATGATGAAAATTTAAGCCTTTTATGGAGTAAAAAGATAAATGCAAAAATCAACTCAGCAAAAGTTATAGGAAATAATATCTATCTAACCGGGATAAAAGGGGGCAGATTTTGGGTGTCAAAGATGTCATTAAACGGAGAAATGTTAAAAGAGAGGACATTTTATAAAGCCGCACAGGGGTTTGACATAGCTGAAAATGATAATGGATTTGTGGCGGTTGGGTATAAGTATTTTGACCATTTGGGAGATTATATTAAAAGATTTGTAATTGTCTTGCTTGATAAAGATTTGAATTTTATAACCGATAGGACTTACGGGGATTTTGAATCAGTTGGAATTAAGCTGATTAGAGCAGGTGAAATGTTTGTAGGAATTCAAAAGGTGGGCCGGGGATATTTTATTGTAATATTTAATAAAGGCGGCTTTTTGAAGTGGTATAAAGCACTTTCGCCCGATAAATATTACCTGCGGGATTTTTACGATATCAAACCGCTTGATAGGGTTTTTTTCTCAACTGATAGGGGAGTGTTTGTGCTAAACAGAGATAAAACGATAGCAAAATACAGAAATTTTAAGGATGTGATTAAAATTATAGACAAAAACAGATTTATAACAGATAGCGGAATATTTGTAAATGATAAATCTTTTAATTTAAATATGGACATAATTGACGGAATATATAACGGGAAAAATTACTATTTCTTAGGGTATGTTAAGGATAGCGGGATGGTTTGTAAGTATTGAAATTTAATGATATAATTTAGAAAATTGCAATAATAATTTTTGAAAAGGTAAATTTTGAAAAAATTTTTTTTGTTAATAATGTTTACGGTATCGTTGTTTTCTGATGTGACGGATATTTTTAAAGATGAAATCAATAAGCCTGATTTTAAGATCAATGCATATGCGAAATTTGATTTCATGGGTGGGTTTGCAGACGGGAAATATAAACTAAAAGAATATGACATCAAATACATAAAAAATAATATTTACCAGTTAAATCTTGTTTTTTATAAGAAAAAGGGAATTTTCAGGTATATTCAAAAACTCAAACTCTATTTTTACTACAAATATCCTGTCGTAATATTCGCATACAAAAACAAAAAGGTAAAAGTTAATTTGACTCCGAAAATAAAGATAGAAAAAGTGAAAAACGGTTATGAAATAAAAAAAATCCTCAACAAACAGATAAAAATCCCGATTGACAACGGAGTTTTGTATTTGTTTTTGAGTATATAAAAAATAAAAGCGGAAAGGGTTATAAGGATTATTTAAAAAATTAGAAGAGGAAAATCTATAATTCTTTGTTAAGTCGAGGCATAAAAAATTTGAAGAAAATTAAAAGGCTTTTATGAAACTTACAATATCTTCTAAATATTTTGGGAAAAGATTTTTGATTGTATTTTCCGCTGTTCTTTTTGTGTGGTATCTGTATTGGCTTTTTGAAAATGAGTATCTTAAATATCTGGTTTTTTTGGTGACGTTTTATAGTTTTTTTGAAATTATAGAAACAGTTTTTTCTTTTCAAAACAAAAAAGAAATTGAGATTAAAAACGGATGGATAAAATTCCCTTACAGTTGTGAAGAGTATAAATTATATAAAGTCAATATGGAGATAAGGGATTTTAAGGGATTAAAAAAAGTTAAATTTTTTATTGATAATAAAGAGATTTTCGAGTGGCTTTTTAGCGACGATGAGCTTAAAAAGTTTAGGGAATGTTTAAAGTCGTATTTGAAAACGGAAAAATTTGATACATCAAAAGAAATTATAATATTTGATGATGGATTTAGTGTTTTTGGCAGGTTTTTTGGTTTTGATGAGGTTAAAAGTATTGATTTAAGCTTCGTTCCTACAAGAGCTGGCAGTTATATGGCAATTAGGATTAATTTAAAAGATGAAAGTTTTACATACACAATAGATAAAGATTACGAAAAAGCAATGCTTTTAAAGCTAAAAATAAACAATGAGGATTGTAAAAAAAGAGAGATTAATCCTTTAATGCTTATTTTAAACATAATGGCAGTAGTTTTTATATTAAGTAATGATTATAAATTAAGGGTTGTTGGCGTAATTATTGTGTTTTTTACTATGAGGTACTGGTATGATATAATAAGGGAAAATTATTTATATAAACTTTGCAAAGATGTAAAAAAGGAGAGAGGATGAAGAAGGTTGTATTCTTATTAATTTTAAGTGTTTTTTTATTTGCACAGAATATTTTTGTGCCTCAAAACAGCTATTTCGTAAATACAAAAGCCGCTCAAAAGTTTTATCAACTAAAAAAAGCAGACCTTGAAACGGGGACTTTAATAAATTTAACAAAAGAAATGCTTTCAAATAAAAAATTTAAAAGATTAAGCTATTTAGAAGAAATAGGAAAAACAAAAGTTAATACGACTACTCTTCTAGAAGCTTTACTGAATTTTTTAGAAGGACAAAAACCTTATACCAATACGGAATTTGATAACAACTCAAAAGAAGCTGGAATTTTTAAACTGATTAAAGATATTGAAAACGATTTACTTATCAATCTTGCTCAAAAAGCAAAAAATAATATATTAAATTCAATAAAAACTTCTTCATTTTTTACACTTGCCAATAAAACTGAAAAAATTTTACAAAATGTGAATAAAGATAATATTGATGATATCATAAAAAACTATACACTTTTATTTAACCGATATATAAACGACCTCAAACAAATCGATAATCCTCTCATTCAAGATTTTAACCCTCAAATTCAAAATAAACTTCTTAAAGACTACAGGATTGAAGCCAAAGGCTCTATTATCAAAACACTAGAAGTGTTTGGGAAATATTTTAAGAAAAATAGAAAAATTTATGAATAAAAATTAAAGGAAAAAAATGAATAAACAAAATTTCATTTACACTTATATTTTTATTTATGATAATGAAAAGATAAAAGAATTAGAAAATATTGAAAAAGCTAAAAAATTAAAATTTTTTGAACAAGTCAAACATACCGATAAATTTTTTGTATATTTTGATAAATTTTATAAAAATAAAATAAAAAAATTTAATGTCTTGGAATATTATAAAAAAAAATCAAATGCAAATTTTATAATTACCGATTTTAAAGATAAATATAATTTTAAATTTAATGATGTTTTTATTTATTTTTTTCCAAACAATTTGGCTTTTTTAGTCTTAGATGTAGAAGTGAATGACTATAAAACTTTTGAAGATTTGTATAAATTCAATTCATTATTCGTGAAAATTTATAGCAAACAAAGCAACAGTTATATTATAAAAAGCGATACCTTTTCCAGTAAAACAGACAAAACAGAAATAAAAGAATTTTGTGAAAAATGTAACTTATCTCAAAATGATAAAGGAGATTACGTTTTTACCGCTAAAGAAATTAAAGAATTTTTTGACAAATTTAACCCCTATAAAATTGATAAATATCTAAAAGATAGAATTGGACTTATAAAAAACGATAATGAAGACAATACTTATTTATTAAAAAACAAATTATGGGAAGATTTGCATTATGCTAATTATAAAAAAGTTGAAGAAGAATTAAAACCATTTAGAGCAGTTCATTACGATACATTTTTTACTTCTTTTTATGTTGATTTTGTAAAAATAAATACTAAGATAGAATATTATGATAATTTTAACCCGTTAGATACAAATTATTTACATGTATATACTACGTTTATAGAAGATAATTTAAAAGAAAATTTAGAAGAAAATTTTGCAAAATATGAACCGTTTCTACATAATAAAAAAAGTAAAGGCGAAATTTTAGTAGCTGATTTTTTTGATATTTATCAAACTCAGGCTGACTGGTTTATTATAGGAAATGAACAGAATTTAATAAATATTTTAAAAAAAGAAACTTATGACAAAATTCAAACCAATATTAAAAACCAAAGATTTTTATTATATCTTTTTATGAGTTTTCAAAGCGTATTTTTAACGATGGCTGAAAATAAGCTTATTTTTTCAAATACGGGCAATTTTTTTAAAAAGGTAAATTTTATAATTGATTCTATGGATGAATACGTTGAATTTTTGAGTAATTACAATTTTGTGGATATTTCGGATGAACCATCAATAAACAGTTATTATAAATTTTTACAAAAAAATAAAAACATTCATAATAAATTAGATGCTTTAAAAGCGCTTTCGGGATTTCATAGAAGCTTTAAAAACATAACTCAGAATTTAATAAGTAAAAAATCGTTGATAGTATGGATTATCTTAACACCGATAATTTTTAAAGCAATTAATGAAATATATAAATTTATTTGGGATTTATTGAACGGATTTTGTTCTTCAAACCTGTTTTGGTGTGGGTCTTTGGGTGTGTTAATAGTTGTTTTGGCAATTGTTTATATGTTTTTTGAAAAAGATAAAGATAATTAAAGGAAAAGGATGAGTCAAATAGATTTAAATAAGGCACTATTTAAAACACTACTTAATGATTATGAAAAATATAAAAAAGAAAAAAAACACCAGGCTCAGTTTCAAACGGGAATAGACTTTATTGAAGCAGTTATAAAGTTTTTTGGAGTTTTAAATATATCATTGATAAAAGAATTAAATGAAGATATTTATAAAAAAATCATCTCTCAAAACTTCAAACCACAACCTTCTCTTGGAGATTATAAAAGTTTAGCTACGCATCCTTTTTTAGATGAATATAAAGATAATTTGATAAATGATGAGTTTTATGATTTTTTATACAAAACATTTAATACTTCCACAAACTTAAGCGGACAGTTATTGGCTATAAAGGCTTTTATAGAAGATATAGACCAAAAAGCCACAAAATCCACTCAAAACATTTCTAAACTTAAAGATTTATTTGACAATTATTTGGTTACATTTAGAAACAAACTAAAAGGTCATGCCGCTTCTTTTAAAGAAGAAGAGACATTACAAGTTAAAAACATTCTTGATACCTCAAATAAAATAATCAAAACTTTAAAAAAAGTAATTAATAACATTTTAAAAGAGATAAATTTCTATGAAAAAGATTCAATTATTTGTGCCAAATATAAAAATGAAGAAATAGAACTTCTCCCGCTTATGATTTACCACGACTGCAATAAATATTCATGTAAAGAAAAACACAGAGTTAAAATATTTTTCTTTAACGACAAAAACAAAGAAAATATTTACTTTTTAGACTACGGCTATAACCATTTTTATAATCTAAAAGAAGATGAAAATTTAAAAGAAAAACTAAACAAGTTCTTTGATAAACTAAAAGAATATCAAAAAGAGATGAAAGTATTTAGCTACATTAACGCAGAAGATAGAAAAAACAAACTACTTGAAAACTTTGTAGGAAGAGAAGAAGAACTAAAAAATATAAAGGCTCATATTCAAAACAATCAAGCAACATTTACATACATCATAGGAAAACCGGGAATTGGAAAATCTGCATTTGTTTCAAAACTCTTAGACGAAATAGATGAAAAAGAGTATAACAAATTCTTGTATTATGCAAAAAGAGGAAATGAGGGAAAAGATAAAGAAAGTCAACTCAAAAATATTTACTCAAGATTAAACACTTTAATCATAGAATCATTAGGGATTAAAAAAGAAGATGACAAAGAAGGAAACCTAACATTAAATCACAAATTTGAAAATCTTTTTAAATTATATCAAGAAAAAGCCTCAAAGCCCTTAATCATAACAATAGACGGACTTGATGAGTATGAAGATTGGGAATATATCATAAGCAATATTCCTATAACTTTTTCAAATAAAATACATCTGATAGTTACAAGCAGAGATTATAACGATATGGTAGATTATATTATAGCAAAAGTAGCAGATTATAATTCATCAGTAAAAGTATTTACCACACAAAACTCAAAAAAAAGAAACTACTACCTTGAACTTGGAAAATTAAGCAATGAAGAAGTAGCGGAGCTTATCTCAATAGCAATACCAAAAGAGATAAAAGATAGTGAAAATTATAAAGAAATAATAGATATCATCATTAAAAAATCAGAAGCATTACCGCTTTATCTTGACTATTTAATACAAAAATTAAAAGATGAAAATATAAAGTTAAACGAATTTAAAGAGTGGAGCGAAAAATTGCCTGAAGGTATTGATGAATTTTATGAAAAATCATTTAAAGAAGCAAAAGATGCTTTAAATATCTTAAAACTTATCTATTTTTCTACGGGATTGATTTATTTTAGAGATATGAGAATAATCTTTGAAAATTTAAAACTCACTCAAAATGTGGACTTTGAAAAAGAGTTTAATAAAATCGAAATATTTTTAGAAGAAACAAAAGGCAAATACGGTTTTTACCATCAATCCGTAAAAGACGCACTTGAAATATTTTTAGAAAACAAAGAAGAACTTTTTGTTTTAGATAATAAAAAGTTAGAAGAACTGCTGTATTTTAATCCTCAAAAAATTGTATATTTAGATAAAGAATCTCAAACTTTCAAACTTTTAGAAGAAACAATCAACTTCTTAAAAGTAAAACAATCCCTTCCATTTTACCAAACAGACTTTTTTCATCTGTATTATCAATACATCCATTTTAGAATGTATCAGGAAATGCTTACATTTGATGATGTTAAACAGAAAAACTATGAAAATATCTTAAAACACACTCAAATAGATGATGAAATAAAAGAATTAATTAAAGACTTTTTTGAAAGGTTTGATAAAAAAGAAGAAAAATATCTTTATGAAATAAGATACGCCTACAACCTTGCCTTTTTAATTGAGGATTATGAAAGGGTCCTAAAATATATGGATGAATATCAAAACTACATTTACGACTTATTCCTCGATATAGCCCTAAATATTGATAAAGTTGAATATGTGCAAAAATTTATTGAACTAAAAGATGACTGGATAAATAATATTCCAAAAGAGCTAAAAGATTTTTATGTAGAAGTGATGGCAAAAAAAGAGAAACTTCCTAATGAATTTGTAGAAGGTATGGAAAAGTTAAACATAAAATTTCTAAGAACATATAATTATATAAATGAAGAATCATTAACAAAGATTTTTAAAGATTTTAATCATTTAAAAGATAATAGTATTGAAGAAATAATAAATAAAACAAAAAATGAAAAAAACAGTTATATAAATTCAAGAATATTTTTATATCTGTACAAAAAAACAAAGAATAAAAAATTCATTTTCCAAGCTATGAAATACGCTTTACAAACTTCTTCTTATGAGAGGGTGATTATTTTAAAAGAAATTGCAAATAATACAAATAATGTGGATATATTGATTCAAATAATTGATAACATGCCTATACAAGATGAAAAGCTAAATATTATATATAAAAAAACTAAAAATTTGTCAAAGAAAAATTTACATAGTTTTTTGAAAATAATTACAAATAATGTTATTTATGATTATAAAAAAGCTAATTTATTTTATAAATTTATAAATGAAGAAAAATTTTTTAAAAAAATTAATATAAAAAATTTAATTTGCGAAATTAATAAAATTTCAGATGATTATTTAAAAACTATTTTATTAAAAGAATTAATACAGAAAATTGATATAAAAGATATAAACATTCTTAAAACTCTATTAAAAAAATTATCAATAAATGATGCTTATTATATATATATCATACTTTATTTAATATTAGATTTAATTTATAAACATATTAAAGTTGATATAAAATCATTATTTACATCTTACGAATTGTTACAAAATATAGATAAAACAATATTAATACGTTTGTTGAAAAAAAATAAGTATGAAATTTTATTATATAGGATATTTTGTATAATTCAACAAAACAAAGATGTATATAGCATGAAATATATTGTTCTGAACTTTACGCCTAATCAGGAAATTGATTTAAATTATAATATTCCTGGAAATGTAAATAATATAATTTTTAATAATAAAATATCTTTAAATTTATTCATTAAATATAATTTTTATAAAAATTTAATAATACAACAAAAAATCAATATTTCAGATACACTTAACATTTTATCTATTTTACCTAATTGTGAAAATCACATTTTGAGATACTTTGGAATTGTAAAAGAAGAAGACAATAAAGATAATATTTTAGATGGTGTAGATAAAACAAAATTAGAAATTGCTAAAAATCTGCTTGATAAGTTAGATGATGAAACAATTTCGCAAACAACGAGGCTTGATATTAAGGTTATTAAATATTTAAGAGAAAAAGGCGCTAAATGACAAGACAAGAGCAAATTAGTTATTTAGGAGAAAAGGCAAAAATCAGTGAGTTTAATGGAGAAAAGAATTTTTTGTCTTATTTTATAATACCTGTGCCTCATAAATTTTATGAAAAAAGAAAACCGTTAGAAGATGTAAAGAAAAGCGGTTGGAAAATTTTAAATCTAAAATCAGAAGAAAATAATCAAAAAAGAATTTTTGATTTTAACAAAGATTTAAAAAAATACATTTATGAAGGATTAATACCTAAAAAAACTGAAAAAGAATTTAAAAAAGAAAAAAACAATATAGTTTTACAAAAAAAAATTTATAATGACATTTATGAAGTGGAAATTAGAAAAGATAAATATGTTAAAGTTATTTTAGATGAAATAGATTTATGGATTTTAGAAAAAAATATTGCTTTTTTTGTAATTAAATTTAAATTACCAAGAATTTATAATTATTTAAGTGGCAAGTTGTTTAATTGGAAAGTGAATGTAGAAGTTAATTTAAATGAATTGGCGATAGTTAATAGAATATTAAGAGATTTTAGGAATGTTAATATAAATAAAAATAAAATAACTAGTTGCAGAAATGGAGAAAGCAATTTTATTGATTGGCTTATAGATTTAACAAAGGTAGATAATAAATCATTTTTAAATATAAAAAAACAAGATTTTGAAAAAGAAGAGTTTTATCCAATATATAATTCAACTCACTATTCAAAATTACTTACTGCAGTACATGTAACAGTAGACGATGATATATTACATAAAATTGAGCCTCCTACACAAGCAGAACTCAAAAAAATTGAAATAGACGGAACAGATACAATAGAAGAAATGCCATTTTTACTTGCTTCTACTTCTGATTGTTATCCTATAAAAATGTGGGAATCAAATGAAAATTATATAAACGAAATGGTAAATAAAGGCGGAATTAATATCTGGAAATATTGGTCGGGAATTGCCCTTAAAGACTCACTTGCTTTTTTTTCTGTAAATGAAGGTGGAGGTATGATTGTCTCTAGTTGTAAAGGAGTGAATTATTTTATTTATATTTTGAATCTTTATATAAATTATAGAATTAAATTGCTTGAGCACAGTTTAATTATGGATCAGTATTTTGTTGATATTGAAAAAAATTTAAAAAATTTAGAAGAAGTCCAAAGATTACACAATATGTATATGAGTGAAGAGATAGCTATAAGATTTCAGCCAAATGAAATTCATCAAGCCATTATGAGAGGTATGGAATTAAAAGAACTCTTTAATGAAGTCGAAGAAAATATTAAAAACACATACGAAAGATCAAAAGAGAATACTGCTCTTATTATAAGTGCTTTTTCTTTTATGATTGCAATTATAAGTTTACTTGAAGATAAAATAATAGAATTTATAAAAATTTTTTATAATACCCATCCTGAAATTGCTATAATAGTTGGGATATTAATATTAATACTAATTGTTTTTATAATAATTAAAAGAAAAACTCTATATAAACGCTTAGCTGAACTAAAAAGGGAATTTTTTAGAAATGTTTTATAATTTTATTCCACCAGGAAGCATTGCAGATAG
>Ga0256837_1001665_pt1 | contig 15008 bp, 14 predicted proteins | sample 4562384metaG_FD_185976 | JGI IMG/M metagenome (GOLD analysis project Ga0256837, IMG submission 185976) | Hydrothermal vent microbial communities from Guaymas Basin, Mexico - 4561-384 | ecosystem: Environmental > Aquatic > Marine > Hydrothermal vents | place: Mexico: Guaymas Basin | collected... | reverse complement strand
TACTTTTAACTCTTTTTGATGTTTTTCTAAAAACTTTTTACCAATACCTTTAACTTTTATAATTTCATTTACACTTTTAAAACAATGCATTTTTCTATAAGCTACTATAGCTTCTGCTTTTTTATTATCTATTCCCTTAAAAGAAGTAAGTTCTTTTAAACTTGCATGGTTTATATCTACACTCGCTGTTAAAAAACTAACACTTAAGATTAAAAATATTAATGATTTCATAAGATTATCCTTTATAATTTTTGTTGTATATTATACTTTTCTTTTTTCATAATACTCTTTAATCTCAAAATATATATTTATTAAAACATCTTTTTTACTAAAAAGTATATTTATAGTTTCACTCATTTGCTGCGGTTCATCTTCATAATTATGTGCCAATTCATTTCTATCATCTCTTAACTCTTTCCAAGTATTTGCGCTATGAATTAAACTCAATTTTTCTAATAAATTTAAAATATCGATAAATGGTTTTCCCTCTATATCTTCTTTTAAATATAAAAGAATAGTTCTAATTTGAAGCCTTTGTATGTGTTTGTCACATTCATAAAATACTTTCTCTAACTTCTCAACTATAATATCTTCACTCACAATAAAACACCTGTTTTTAAAATCTCTTTTTCTATGCTTCTACTTTTATCTTTAGAGATAACAATATCTATTTTTTGCTCGCCTATTATTTCATACAGTTTTAACCTAAATTCACTTCTTTTTTTAAGTTCCTCTTTTACAGTAAGCTTACAAGACAAATCGATATAAAGATCTATGTCTCCTCCCTTTTTAGAATCATCTACACGACTTCCAAAAAGGTAAATTTTACCATCACTAAAAACTTCTTGAAAGACTTTTTTTATTGCTTGAATCTCTTTTGTGGTTAGTCGCATAATAATTACCTAACTCTCCAACAGTTTTTGACGTTTTTTAATCCCTGTAAATATCATATAAAAAACTACAAACATCACCACAAAACCAAAAAGAGCAAAAAGTGGAATGTTATTGTGCCCTGTTGTTTTGTTGATGCTGTCTAGAACCATATATCCAATAGCACTAAATGTAAGTTGCAATAAAGATAAAAAAACTACTGTTTTTGGTACATTACCCTCAAAAAAATTTACCATTATATGGTGAATATGTGTTTTGTCTGGGGAAAAGGGGGATTTTCCTCTACGGATACGTCGCACCATTACTATGAGAGTATCTAACACTGGTAAAGCTGCTAGATATACAACTGCTATGGGGTGCACATACTCTAAACTCAACACCGCTAAAACACTAATAATAAAACCAAGTGTTAAGCTTCCGCTATCTCCCATAAAAATTTTTGCAGGGTGCCAGTTAAAAAACAAAAAGGCTACTATAACAGCTATGGTTGTTAAAGAGAGTGTAAGCATAAAATTGTCTTGATACTCAAACCCTAAAAATGCGAAAAAGCTTAAAATAACCAACGAAACAGAAGATGACAAACCATCTATGCCATCTATGAGATTAAGAGCATTTGTAAATCCAGAGAGTGCAAACATTGTAAACAAAAGTGCCACAATAGAGGGGAGCTCTATGTTGTACCCATACCAAACACCCAACGAATCTACGCTTAGTCCCCCCAACCATAAAACAAAAACTGCTACAAAAATGGTAAGAAACTTAAACTTTGCAGAAATCTCATGTTTGTCATCGTAAATACCTATGAGAAAAACGATAAAAATTGATAAAAAAATATGCCAATACTCAATCAAATAGTGAGTATGAAAGAAAACAAATGAAAGGAAAAACGCCAAAATAAACCCAAGCCCCGCACCACTTGGAGTGATGTTACAATGGTGTGAACGCTCATTTGGAACATCGTAGAGGTTTAGTTTGTGGGAGTAAGTTATTACTAATTTTACTAAAACTAGAGAAATAAGTGATGTTGTGACAAATTCTATTAATAAATCCAATATTTACTCCAAAATTCTATCTATATAATTTTTTGTATTGTATCTAAATACTTTTGTATTACAATAGTTTCATCAAATTCTTGAATCATTTTCTCTCTACCAGCTTTACCCATTTGGCTTCTTTCTTCATCATTTAAGTTTAACATTTTTTCCATCTTTTTTGCTAAATCTTGAACATTTCGAACTTCACATAAGTAGCCATTTACCCCATCGTCTACAACATCACGACAACCTACATTATCTGTAGTAATAATTGGCTTTGCCATACTAGCACTCTCAAGTAGTACTCTAGGAGTTCCTTCTCTGTAAAATGAAGGTAAAACTATACAATTAGCCTTAGCTATCTCTTCTTTCACATTATCACTTACACCTAAGTAGTTTACATACCCAGCATCTACCCACTCTTGCATCTGCTCTTTAGATACTGCACTATGGTTATCTACATCAAGGAAGCCTAACATTTGAAACTCTACATTTTTATATTTTGCTTTTATGAGTTTAGATGCTTCTACATACTCTCCTATCCCTTTATCCCAAAGCATACGAGCCACAAGTAAAAATCTAAAAATATCATCTTCTTTTTCAACCTCTACAGGAATAAACTTCCCCGTATCTACTCCACTACCCGGTAAAATATCACACTTTCGCTTATCAACTAAATCTTCACTGGTAAACATCTCAAAATCATCACTATTTTGAAAAAATATCTTACTTGCTTTGCTTTGTGAATACTTATAGAGCCATTTTGCTATTTTTGTAACAAAGTTCTGTTTTATAAAAAGAGTCCCAAGACCTGCAATGTTGTTTATAGTTTTAATTCCTAACATACTACAAGCGATAGTCCCATAAATATTTGGTTTTATTGTATAGTGAAGAACAACATCTGGTTTTAACTCTTTGTAAAGTTTATAAAAATCTATAGTAGTTTTTATATCTTCTTTTGGATTTGTACCTTTGTTGTTTATATAAATATTATGATACTCAAACTCTTCACTTAACCTATCACTATACTCATCATAAGGTGCTATTAACACCACTTCATATCCTGCTTTTTTTATAGCTCTTGCTAAGTTAAACCTAAAGTTAAAAAGACTCCATGATGTGTTTGATACTATTGCTACTCTAATCATTTTTAAACCACTCAATCATCACAATTACACTCCAAAGTTGTTGCGGATAATTTCTTTTCATCATTTGATGCTCATCCCAATATTTAAAAATCAAATCAAAATCCAATATATCAGCATAATTTTCTTTACCATATACTAAAATTTCATACCCCCAATCTTTCAGCTCATTTCTAAGCCAATTTGCCATAGGTACACTAAAACCAGTTTTTGGCATATCCATTAACTCTGATGGAATATACTTTGACATTAAATCTTTAAGAATTAACTTACCTTTTTTATTTTTTATTTTCATTGATGTATCTAATGTATTTGAAAATTCAAATAATCTATAATCTAGTAAGGGGCTTCTTACCTCTAATGAATTTGACATACTAGCTCTATCTACTTTTAGTAAATTATTATCAATCAAATATAGCTTTCTATCAAACTGCATCATACTTTCATAGTTGTTTAAATCCATTTTTTCTATATCTAATATAATATTAGATATAAAATTGCTACTTTTAAAATTTCTTACAATAGACTCATCTTTCCAAACAGAATTAAGCAAATAATAAGAACTTAAAAAACCTTTTTCAAGTGAAATAGAATTACATAGTTTAGATATTTTATCTCCTACAAAGCCTGTTCTGTTTGTATAACTAGATATTAGTTTTTCAAATATTTTATTATCATATATACTCATTGGCATAGAGCATCCAACTTTATATAAATATCTATAAAATAATGAACTATTTATCTTGTTCCAACTATCATTAGCTAATGAGTACCTAGTATAACCTGCGAACAGTTCATCTCCACCATCACCTGAAAGCATTACTTTTACATCTTGACTAGCAAATTGAGTCACTAGCATTGTAGGCAAGGCTGAAAAATCACTAAAAGGCTCATCGTAAACCTCTATAAGTTTTGGTATGATATCTAAAACATCTTGTTGTGTTAAGTACATTTCATTATGATTAGTACCCAAATATTTGGCTATCTCTTTTGCTCTTGGAGCTTCATTGTACTCTTTTGTATCAAATCCTACCGTATATGTATTTATTTTTTGTGAAGAGTATTTTTGCATTATTGATGTAACTATACTTGAATCAATTCCAGCAGATAAAAAGCTTCCTATTGAAACATCAGAGAGCATTCTTTTTTGAACAGAATCTTCAAGTAAGAATTCTAACTTTTTCAATGCTTCTTCTTTATCATATATAGAAGAAGTAACTGTGTTAACTTTATAGTACTTTTTAATTTCAAAGTTATTTATATTATTAAGATCTACTTTTATATAAGATGATGACTCAAGCTTATATATATTTTCATAAATACTATATGGTGTTGGTATATAGCCTAGTTGAAAGTATAAATCTATTGCCTCTTTATTAATAGATGTATTAATAAGTGAGTGTTGTTTTAATGCTTTTAATTCAGATGCAAAAATTAATACATTATTTTCAATAGTATAATAGAGTGGCTTTTTACCATATCTATCTCTTGCTAAATATACAATATTATTTAGTTTATCAAAAACAGTAAAAGCAAACATACCATTAAATTTTTTTAATGATTCTTCAATACCATAATATTCTATAGCTTCTAAAATAATTTCTGTATCGGAGTGTCCACTCCAATTATATTTTTTTTCTTTTTCAAGTTCTATTTTAATATCATTAAAATTATAAGTTTCTCCGTTATATACTATAACAAACCTTTTAGATTGAGAAAACATAGGTTGATGACCAGTAGTAGATAGATCTAAAATAGAGAGTCGTTTATGTGCCAATGCAACCTTTGCAACATCATCAATATAATAACCTTCATCATCTGGTCCTCTATGATGAATAGTATTATTCATTTTTACTAAATCAGTTTTAGAAAATTTTTTATAATTGCCAATAAATCCAACAATACCACACATTATTTTTTACCTTCTAAAATATTTAAATACTCTTTAGCAATGATTTTTACATCAAAATCATCAGCTCTTTGGAGTGATTTTTCTTTAAATAATTTTATATTTTGTTCATTAAGCATAAATATCATAGCTTCAGCTAATTCATCAATATCTCCAACTTTTGTTAAGCTTCCATATTTTCCGTTTTCTAATATTTCGGCTGGACCACTCGGACAATTAGTGGAAACAATAGGTAATCCACATGCCATAGCTTCAACAAGAACATTTCCAAAACCTTCAAACTTAGAACTAAAAACAAATATATCAGCTTGTTTTAGATAAGAAAAAGGGTCTTCTTGAAACCCTAAAAGATGAACTTTTTGTTCTAAATTCAACTCTTTAATTAAACTAGTTAAAGTGTTTTGCATAGGTCCTTCACCTAAGATAATTAGATTTGTATTAGGATTTTTAATATTCACTTTTTGAAATGCTTCTATCATTAACTTGTGATCTTTTTGTAAAATTAATCTACCTAATGTTATAAAGTATTTTATATCTGATTTAAATTTAAAATTTGTATTTGATGCTTGATGCTTTTTTATAAAATCAATATTTTGCGGATTATAAATAGTTTTTATTTTATTTTTATCTAAATTATAATCTCTAACCAAACTTTCTTTTATTCCATTTGAAATTGGGATAATGATATCGGCTTGTTTATATAATACTTTTATTAAAAAATTCATAATTTTATTTTTAAAATTTTGTGTTTCATATTGAATTTTTGAATAATTTCTCTCTGAAATAATAATTTTTCTTTTAGAAAAAAACTTCATAAATGAAAAAACTAAATTTGAACGAACTAAAAAACTTATAGCACTTTCTATTTTTAGTTTTTTTAATAAAAAATAAAGTTCTACAGACTGCAAAGGAATAAAAATAATTTTACCTATACTTTTAGATATAGAAGAACTTTTTAAAATAATTACTTTTATATTTTCATCTAAGTTATATTTTTGTTGAGTGTCTTCTAAAAGAATTAAAAAAATCTCATTCTCTTTTACTAAATAATTAGAGAGTGTTTGAATAACTCTCTCTGCCCCACCTCCACTTAAAGAGTTGATTATAAAAGCTATTTTCATTTTGCATCACCTAATCTTTGAAAAATGTAATTCCACATATTTTCTACCTCTTTTGTAATGGTATGCTCTTTTGCATACTTATAACACTCTTCTTGCATCATATCTTGTGATTCTTTTGAATTTTTAATAAAGCTTATTTTTTCAGCTATCTGTTTTGGTGAATAAGAATCAATTAAAAAACCATTTTTTTTATCTTTTATAATGTATCTAATGCTACCTGTATCTTTTACAGCTATAGGAATAACACCATAAGACATAGCCTCAGCTAAAACTTTTGGAGTTCCTTCAGAGACAGATGGAAATACAAATATATCTGCTTTTTTATATTGTGCTTCAAGCTCTTTTGTATTTGATATATGACCGTGAAATACTATACTATCTTCAAGCTTTAATGTTTTTACTAGTTTTAATAGATTGCTCTTTTCCACACCATCTCCAACTATATTAAGTATTACATTGACTTTCTTGTCTTTTAAGATTTTTACTGCTTCTATAGCATCTGTTATTCTTTTGAGATTTTCAAGTCTTCCAACATATAATAATTGTAAAATAGTATTGCTTTTATTGATTTTGTAGGCTTCTTTATGTGTTGTAGAGAAGTATGGATAAATTTCATTAATATCTTTATACATATCTGATATCTCTTTTCCTGCTGAGACAGGAATAGAATTTTTAATAATAATTTTTTGATTATTATCTAAAACCTTTGCTATTAAAGTATTTCCTATAAACTTATAATTAGCAACAAAAGAGCTATACCATTCTCCTGCTATATAAGTAGTAAATGGAAGCTTCAAATCTTGTACTACGCTAAAAGCCACCATACTAAAAAGTGATGGAATACGAATTTGTACTATATCTGTATTTCCTTCTTTTATAATAGTCTTGAAATATTTTTTTACTTTAAAAATATTTAAATAATATTTTAATCTTTGCTTTAATGGTTTTGCATAAAGAGTAGTTGCAGTAAAAAATATTTTTTTATTATTTCCTTGAATAAATTTAAAATCTCTTTTTCCAGGACCTATTATATTTACTCTTTCAAAATGTTTGGAATACTCATCTATAATAATATTAAATGATCTATCAACTGTTTGGCTACCATCTTCCTCAATAAATACTTCTGATATAATTGTTAATGTTTTCATGCTTTTTTCCTCGTTAATTGTTTAAAAAATGAATTTATTATTATTAATAGTAGTGTAAATAATAATGTTTGTTTTAATATAGGTGATAGTAAATTGGATACATCACCCCGTTGAATATAAATAAATATTGGTATCATGTAAATATATGCTACAAACCAATAAGTATTAATAGTTGCTTTTTTATAGAAAAAATTTAAAATCATTGCTAAAAACAAGTACCATAAAAAAACACCAAAGTAACCAAAATTAATATACCCTTCTGCAATAAAAGAGAAGCCATATCCTCGACCAATAGCTACAATATCTGGGTGGAAAGTATTATTAAACCATCCTATAGAATTTTGAATATAATATATAGAACTCGGTATGAGAGAACGACCAATATCCCAAATAATTGTCTGTCCATAAAAATAATCCCATTGATTTTGTGTATGTAAAATAGTTTCAAAATTTCTTCCAGCAGAAAGGAATTCTCCTTGAAAAATTGCTAAAATTGCATTGTATTCAGCAAACATTCCTGTCGTATCTTTAGTAAAAATATTTTTCATATGACCAAGCACAGGTAGCAATAGTATCATACTAATGGCTAATATATAAATATACTTTTTAGCAGGTTTAAATGATATATAATAAATATATAGTGTAAATAAAACAAATGTTAACAAAACATCCCTTTCACCAAGAACAAGTGCAATAAGTAGTGACAATAAAAATACAATAGCAAATACTTTTGATATATTTTCTTTATTAGCAATTTTTTTCAATAAAACAAAAGAACTTATAAATAAGAAAAATTTATATATATGTCCAAGATTTAAACTACCTCCACTAGCCGACAATTCACTTTTAGTTGTAATACCAGAATTTAAAAAAATAATTAAATTTAAAATAATAATAAAGGAAAAAACTAAAAATAATCCCATTAATAATTTAGAAGAAATAGTATTATCTTTTTTTATGACAAAGCTTTTATTTAAAATATTTTTTGAGAATATAGAAAAGTAAATAAACAAAGTAAATAAAGCAATCAATATGGCAAAAATTAAATTTGAACTAATATCAGTTTGACGGATTTCAAATATATCAAGAATAATTATTGACACATAATAAACTAAAACAAAAGGAGATAACCAAACAAAAGGATGTATTATTTCAAACTTAAAATACCAAATACCTAGCAGTACAAATAACACTAACCCTATAAGTTGAAAAGAAATTGAAAATGCAAACAAGTTGCTAATTAAAACAAGAAAAGCACTTGTTAATACAAGTAAAAATTTAATTTCTATTTTCATTTACTTTCCTATATAATAATAATAAATATAACACTAAAGATAATGTTCCATAACTTACAACTAAATATGAAGCACCAATTAACTTATAATTAACTAAAAAATAATTAGATAATATATAGGCACTAAATAATACTATTGATGAAATTACTACTTGTAACTTAAAGACATGATATGCTTGAACAGCAATATTTAAAAGTCCACTTATATATAAAATTGCCTGCCCAATAAGAAGATAAAGCAATACATCTATATACTTAATATACTCCCTATTGTAGACTAATGTAATTATTTCTTTCCCATAAATATAAAATATAAAATAAATTATGGAAGAAAATAGACTCGCTACACCAATAGATGTGAGTAAATATTTAAAAAAAAGTTTATTTTCTTTTTGATGAATATTCTTAGCTAATTTTGGTCTAATGACTATTTGCAAAGGTAACAGCAACTGATAAAATCCTATAGCCATATATGAAAAAGCACCAAAATAAGCCAATGCATCAATACCTAAATATTTTTCAACTTCTATTCTTGGTAAGTTTGTAGTATATGAAGTTAAAAATACAGCTATCCCCAAAGGTACAGCATTATAAAGTATCTTTTTAATAAAGTGATAATCAATGTTTATATTAAAAAAATTATTTATAGATATATTTTCTAGTTTAAAAATAATTCTTAAATCATAAAAAAATAATATAGTTATATTGACTAACACTACTGCTAAAAACGATAAACTTAAATTATTTTGTATATTTATCATAATTAAAAAAACTATTAATGAACCCATACTTTGTAATATCAAAGATATAGACATATAGTGCATTATCTCATTTTTTTGAAAATATCCATGGAGTATATCAAATACACTTTCTAAAGCCTTTATGAGAACTATTAAAAAAAATAGTGAAGAGAAAGTATCAAATAAGCTGAAATATGCCAGGAAACCTATAATAGTCATAAAAATAGTAATAATCCTAATTAAAAAATAATTTATTTGTCTATCCAAATTTTTATAATCAACTATATAGATACTTTTTAATTGTAAATTTGAAAACATAAACACAGGAGCAGATAAAGCATAAGTTAATGTAAACTCTGCAACTTCTTTATTGGAATAATACTTAACAATTAAAATGAGTAGTATCCATTGATAAAAACCTTTAAAAATATTTGCTACAAAAAGCCATGAAAAGTTTTTTTTCATTTTAATCCATCTAAAATACTATTTAAATACTCTTGATCATGTTCATCACACCATCTACTGCCTAATCTATAATATTTTTTTCCTTCATATTTAGGTAGATTTTCCTCTTTCCATAATTTTTCAGGTTTTGAATCTTTACCATCACATCCACAACTCATAAATAAGTACTCTTTTAAATTTGTGTTATCAAGTAGTTTATAAATCTCTTTAGTTATACCAATATATAAGCCTTTATCAATAGTATTCTTGTTTATTTTATCTTTCAATTCTTTTGAAATTAATGCAGATTTATTTATAGTATCACCTGCCCAAACATGAAATTTTCCATCACTTCTATTTCCAATCTTTTTAACTAGCAAACTACCTTGAGCTATGCCTGTTGTTGTAATGAAGTCAATATTATAATCTTTTTGTAATTGTTTATATAAATACTTTTCATAGTATGTTTTTATAGTTATAGAAGCTACTAATGCTTTTATAGCATTATCCTTATGATAGATGGCTATCCCGCCATCTCCATTTATATCTATAAACTCTGCCCCAAATTTCCCATGAATATCAATAAAAGGATAATTCAAATACTCAAGTATTTTTGTCATCGTTCTTTTTTGCTTATCAATAGATATTCCAGTAGAATTTTTTAAATCGGAAAAAACAACTACTACATCTTCTAATTCAATCCATTTATTTACTTCACTATAAGCACTTTCCAATGCTTCGGATATACTCTCTTTTTTTATAATATCTTGATCTTTAAAAGATGTTAATTTTTCAAGTGTTTTCTTAATATCATTAAAATTACTTTCAATATTATATGTCATCTACAAGCCTTATAAATAATTGTAAAAAATAATCCAGATAAAAAAGAGTATAAGTTGTAATTAAACAGTGTAACTACTTGTAAAGTAGTAAATACAAATGATATTAACAACCAACTATTTGCTTCTTTTATATACTTTATCTTTCTTTCTCTAATTTTAGATAGTTTTAATATCTCAATATATAAAACTCTTATCAAGCCTTTTTCTTCTGCTGTATCTTCTAAATATCTTTCTGCTAATTGTTCTGAACTATACTCTAAATCTTTAGAATAAAATACAAAAAACTTTCCTTTTCCAAACTCTTGGTCATCTTTGTTTAATACTTCTTGAGGATTTGATACAGGACTATAAGATAAAAAAAGATACCTGATAGAGATAATAAAAAACAATACGGGAAATAAATCAAATAATTGAGAATACTCATTAATTCCTTCTAATTGATGAGAAAACTTATAAAAATATACAAAACTACTTATAATAAAAAACTCTATAGCTATAATGTATGAAGCCTTTCTATCCTGAGCTCTTATCGTATCTTGCACATCTTTTAAGGCATCTCTTAATACTTCTATTCTGCTTTTTGTTAAATCTTTATTTTCAGCCATCTAATACTCAATACTATTATCTATTTTATAAAAAATCATATAAGATGTTTTATCTTCACTTAAAATCTTTTCTTCTATAAAATATTCATCTAATTTAATATCAGAAACTATAAAAAATTTATCTACATTAATATTTTTTATTTTTAAAATTTGTTCTTTAAATGGTTTTTCAACTCTACTGATATACTTCATTGCTCCCATATTCTCAAATGAAGGTAAATTATAATCATCATATATCAAATTTGAAATAATAGAATTTGCAAGAAATACCTTTAAGTATAATTTATCCTGAATCGTTTCAAGATTTTGATTATATTTTTTAAATTCTAAAGACAATGTTTCCTTGTACTCTTCTATCATACTATTAAGATACCTTTTAGCATCCCTTTCTTCAAAGAAGAATAAAAATGCTTCATCTCCATATTGAGCTATTAAATATCCTTTATTTGCATAAAAATATTTTTGAATACTTTTTTTCACAAAGTTTGGAAACTCAATATTTAATAAACTATCTTTTAGCTTTACATTTCCACTATTAGATGTAGAGTTTGCTAAATCTAGTTTAACTATATAACCTATTTTTTTTATATACGATTTTAATTTTTTTGTAATTAAAGTTTTTTGAGATAAATATAACTTTTGATTCTTATATAATTCAAACTCTTTTTCTTTATGAGTTGATGGGAATTCAACTACTACCTTATAAAATTCTTTATTGTCTTCAACTATTTCTATTATATTATTAGCTATTAAAAAATTAATAATATTATCAATTAATTTTTTTTGTGTAATTGATTTTTGTATTTCATCTTTAGTTATATAGCTATTAATATTAAAGTTATTGAATTTTTCAAGTAATTTACCCATATTTGATGATGATAAACCAATATTATGTATTTCAAATAATTTTGTATATGACATCATCTATCTCCACTTTAGTAATACTTGGCGAATAAGTTGTTATGCTACTATCTATTGCATTTATCTTTATTCTAAAATAATCTGGTTTTTTATATTTATGAGTAAACCAATATATTTCTATCGTATTTGTATCTATTTTTAAACTATTGTCTTCAAAAGTTTTTGATATTTCTGCCAAATAGGTTGGATGAGTTTTAATATCATAATCTGAATTATGAATTTTTACTTCCTCTACAGTATACTTTAAAGAGGCTATATCATGTACAATCCTATTTAAATCACCTTTTTTAGCAGATAAAACTGATTTTTTATCTTGATTAATATCACTGTCTATTTTATAACTAATTACATTTTGCTCAAATAAAAAATCTTCTATTATTGATTTATCGATTAACCCTTCTAATTGATTATGAGTATCTACCCCACAAATTCTCTCAAATATGTCATTAATTTTCTTTTCAATATCTTTCTTATTATCAAGCTCACTATATTTGTCAATTCCTATTAAAACTTTTTGTTTCTTTATAAAGAATCTAAAAATTATCACATTAGGTATATATATGATTTTATAACCCTTAAAAAATGATTTATCATCTTCTTTATCTAACTCTTTATCATGAATATATGTTTTTTTTATCTCTATATGTTTTATTAAAATTTCATCATCTGTTTTTTTATAAAACCAATTTTCTTGTTCTTCTAGACTAAATTTTCTCTCTGTTTCATTTTCTATCTCTAAAAGAAATTTTTCTATATTTTCTTTTATCATATTAGTAACATTAAATTTATAAAAATAGAAATGTTTTTGTCCAGTTTCCTCTGTATCTAAATAAAATTTAATAAACTGATTATAGCTTTTGTCTTCTTTAAATAATTCCTCTAACTCAGAAATAATTTTATCTTTATTTTTACTACAATCAATTTTTTTATCTTCCATATATAAACTCAAATATTTACATATACCTTTTTTACTAAGTTTATTATATAAAAGTTTAAAATTACTAATATCTTTTCCCATTCCTTACAATCTTCCATCACTATTATCTAAAATAGATTTGATATCAAACACTACTTGATTTTCATTATCTAGTTTAATATTTTTATAATCATCATGAGCAACTGCTAAAACTACTGCTTCATACTCATCTGAGTTAGCTTCTTTAATTAAGTTAAGGTTATACTCTCTTTTAACTTCCTCTGCATCTGCCCAGTAGTCTGTTACAGTTATTTCACAACCATATTCTTGAAGTTCTCTTATGACATCTATCACTCTTGAGTTTCTTATGTCTGGGCAATTTTCTTTAAAGGTAATTCCCATTACGAGTATCTTAGCACCCTCTATTTTATGACCTTTTTTTATCATAAGTTTTATCACTTGAGAAGCTACATAAATTCCCATGTTGTCGTTGAGTCTTCTTCCTGCTAGTATGATCTCAGGATTATATCCTACTTCTTGAGCTTTATGAGTTAAGTAATATGGATCTACTCCTATACAGTGCCCACCTACAAGACCTGGTTTAAAAGGAAGAAAATTCCATTTAGTTCCTGCTGCTTCCAGCACTGCATTTGTATCTATGCCTAAACGATTAAATATCATAGATAGTTCATTTACAAATGCTATATTTATATCTCTTTGGCTATTTTCTATAACCTTTGCAGCTTCTGCTACTTTGATAGTTGGAGCTAAGTGAGTTCCAGCAGTGATGATACTTGCATAAAGTTCATCTACTTTTTTACCTATTTCAGGAGTACTACCACTTGTAACTTTAAGTATCTTTGTAACTGTGTGTTCTTTATCCCCTGGATTTATTCGTTCAGGTGAATATCCACAAAAGAAATCTTCATTAAATTTCAGTCCTGATACTTTTTCTAAAATTGGTACACAATCTTCTTCTGTAGCTCCAGGATAAACAGTAGATTCATATATAACTATGTCATCTTTTTTAAGAACTTTACCAATGCTCTCACTTGCTTTTAATAGTGGTGTTAAATCTGGCTTTTTATGTTTATCTATAGGAGTTGGAACAGTTACTATATAGATATTACAGTCTGCTATTTCATCTAATACATTTGTAAATTTCATACCATTTTTTATGGCTTCATTTACTTGAGATTCTGATAATTCTAAAGTTCTATCTACTCCACTTCTAAGTTCATCTATCCTCCACTGAGCTATATCAAAACCTACTACTTTGTACTTACTACTAAATGCATGTGCTAATGGTAATCCCACATATCCTAAACCTATTACTGCTATTTTACTGTTTTTCATTATTTACTTCCTCGTATAATAAATTTATCAATCACCACATCCAAAAGGAGTAGTGATTTGATAATTATTTTTTAGTTTTTGATAAAGTTATTTTGTGTATCAAATACTAAAACAACTTACAGTTAAAGAGTTGAATGACAGTCATTTCTCCTTATAAGGTTTTATACCTACTATCTAAGAAAGCATACTGCGTTTAACTTGAGTAACTTACCCATAGGATGCAAGAATGAGTTTATCTCAATTCTCTATCGTTACGAGGCTGTAAGCACCCTGAGTGGTACAAAGAAGTACCTTTGGGGTAATAAAGTTAAACATACGAAGGATGTAAATTATGCACTACTATGTAGGTATCGATATAGCAAAAACATTTCATATTGCCTGTGTGGTCAATCAAGATGATAAAGTTATCAAGAAGTCATTAAAGTTTAATAATGATGAGAGTGGCTTTGACGAGCTACTTCTTCTTTTAAACTCAATTGATGAAGTATCAACATTTACTATTGGTATGGAAGCTACTGGAATCTTCTTTGAAAACCTCTACCTTTATTTGAGTGAAAAAGGGTTTAATGCTATACTTTTAAATCCTTATCAAACTAACAGATTTTCAGGGAAACTTTTTGCTTCGCAAAACCGCATTTGCTA
>Ga0256837_1001664_pt1 | contig 15012 bp, 9 predicted proteins | sample 4562384metaG_FD_185976 | JGI IMG/M metagenome (GOLD analysis project Ga0256837, IMG submission 185976) | Hydrothermal vent microbial communities from Guaymas Basin, Mexico - 4561-384 | ecosystem: Environmental > Aquatic > Marine > Hydrothermal vents | place: Mexico: Guaymas Basin | collected... | reverse complement strand
AATAACCTTATAAAAAGATCTTATAGCAATAGGAGCCATAAAATAAGTGACGGAAATCTTTATGCTATCAGGAATAGAATTTTGTAAATCTATTTTTTCCTTAACATCATCTCTTAAGGAGCTATATTTTCTTAAAAAGGTATTTATAATCTCATTAATATCCCTTTCGGAAAGTTGTGGATAATTTGTTTTTATTGTTTCCTTTAAACCATTTAAGTAATTACTTATAATTATTTTGCTAACGTTTTTGGTGTACTCTTTGATTCTTTCGTTAACATAGGGATTTATTCTGTTTTGAATTATTTTTTCTATATCATTTTCGTTAATTAAATATTTTCTTATATTTTTTCGTATATATTTTTCCCATTCGGAAGTATCTCCTCCTAACCTCTCTTCTATTTCTCTTTGAATAATATCTTTTGCAACTTCGGATTCTCTGTGTCTTAAGAGATTATATATGTATTTAAAAGTAGTACTTAACATATCTTTAGCTTTAAGGCAAAGAGAAATATAATCTGTTGAAAAAGCATACATCCAATCTAAAAATTTTTCTACATTATGCTTTTTTACATATTCAAAATAATTATTAATCTCATATTCAATTTTTTCATGAATATCTCTTTTTAAATTTTCCTTTTCCTCTTCAATACGAGGATCAATAATAGCTTTACTAATAATTTCCTGCTCTTTTTTTCTTATAAGTTCTAAAGCTTCTTTTTTATAGTCTCTATAATATTTTTTTATAGTTTTAACTTCCGGTGTTTGCAAAGCTTTTTTTACTTCATGACTAAGATTATCCTTTATAGTTTTATAAATAAAAACAAAAGAAAATAGAAAAGCTGTCCCTAGAAATGTAAAAAATAAACTTCTTTTTAATATACCACTACTTATACTTTCTTTATTATTTCCCTTATCGCCATTAGATTGAAAATTAGACGATTTATTATCCATAATTTCAACCCCTCTTTAAATGCTAAAAGTGATATAAAGCATATAAAAATAATTTTACTAAATTTTAAAGTTAATATAGATATATTAGCAACTATATAATCCATAGCCTTGGAAAATATAACTAAATAACCTAAAATTCCACATTTAGAATAGTTTTCTAAAAGATAGGAAAAATATCTTTCAAAATCTAAACTGGGAATAATATCCTTTACATATGCAAACTTCAAAACAATAAAAACATATAAAATTGCAAAAAATATACTTACAAGAAAAGGTATAAAGCCAAGAAAATGAACAATACCTATAATTTCGTTTACTTTCTTTCTCAAAATGTTAAAGAAAAATTTAAATAAATACGCCGTCAAGGCAGCAGATAAAAATGAAAAAATAAACATATATTTATTTAAAGCGGAAAAATAGTCTATTATAGAAAAAATTAGAAGAAAAGAAAAAATAAGTTCCCTTGTAAATATTCCAAATTGACCTATAAATATACTTCTTATAAATCCTTGATCCTTTAAAAAGCAATCTGCAAGTTTTTCCTTATAGGCTATATTTATATAAATGTTTACAAAAAGCGAAAATGTAAATACAAAGAAAGTTATAATGTAGAGTATTAAACACATTTTACTGTTTTATATGATTTTTAATAATATTTTAAAACATTTTTAAATCTAATTGGTGACCAAATCTCCTACTCTATATTGATTTATTTTTATCCATCGATTTTGCTTTTTTGAAAATCCTTTTAATACTATATATAGAATTTTATTTTCATCTTCAATAATATCAAAAGATATTAAATTAGAGTCTAACTCCTTTAATTTAGCTAAGTCTTCTGGATACTTATCTGCGGACCATACCGCTTTCCATATAATTTCATTTGTTAATTTTAATTTTTTTTCTTTTATTTCTTTTATAGAATGTTTTAATAAATAAAATTCAACCTTTGGATAAGAATTAAAAGAAAGAGAGTACAGATCCTGTAAACTTTTAAAAATATTTTCCGTTTTTTCCTTTGCCGGTAAGGGAATACCTTTTGGAAAAACCTCTATAAATAACTTTTCTCCATATTCTAGAATTCTGTCTTTTAAATCTTTTAAAAATAAATCACCAAAAAAAATCCCCTTTCTAATAGACATGACTAAAGGATACTTAACAATTTCTCTTACAACTCTTTTTCCACTTGCTTCCAAAGCCGCTCCTAAGGGAATAGAATCATCTGTATTTCTGAACGAACTACCATAATTTAGGATTGGTAAATTTCTGAATAAATTTTTTATTGTTTCTATTATTAAAAAAAATTTTCCAGAACCACCAGCTAATATAATACCTTTTAAGTCAATTTTATTTAATTTTAAATTATTTTTTAAATTCTTAAGTAATATTTCAATATTCCTTGAAAAATCTTTACAAGCCTCTTCTATAATTTTTTTATTAATATAAAAAATTTTGTCTTGATAATGTATAGGATATTTAAAATTTTCATCTTTAGAAAGAATAGCTCTATTTACTTCTATTTTTGCTCTTTCAATCTGGGAAAGAAAATTTCTATGGGAAACTTCTTTATAAGATACTTGCTTACCTAAAATATAAGAAGCTATCATTTCATCAATATGAGAACCTGCAAGTTCCAAACAAGAATCGAATTCCTTTTTTACCTCTAGTTTATCTCCCTCAACATATAAAATACTTGCATCAAAAGTTCCTGCACCCACATCTATAACAAGGTAATATCCATCTCCCAAGGTTTTTATACTCAATATATAATTACCAGCTGCATAAGGTTCCCTACACAAATATTTATAATTATCTTGAATATTAAACCCAGCTTCTCTTAAAATATCAGAAAATTTTTCTATTCTTAAAGAATCCCAATTATTAGGATGTGTAAAGGTTATAGGAATATTATCTATATCTGGAAAAATTTTCTGTAAATAGATTTTCAAGCTTTTAAAAAAAAGTAAAGAAACATCCTCACTGAGTTTATCTTTTCCTATTCCTAATTTAAATCTAAAATATACATTATCTTTTCCTTTTTCCCAAAATTTTTTGGCTAATTTTCCTATAATAATTTCTTTATAATTTTTAACTAGAAAACTTGGAATAACACCATCTGCTCCGGATATTCCTAATTTCTTTAAAGGTTTTTGCAAAATAAAGGGTCTTCCTTGAGCAAATACTGCTATTTTTGTATTATACGTTCCAAAATCTATACCAATACCTTCTATTTTCACTAAAAACCCCCAATTAATTTATTACACATTATTTAATTTTAAATAAATTTTAAATATTCATTGAAAAAATACTATTTTAAATTAATATAAGTGTAAAATTATTGAGAATTTTAAAAAATTAAAAATCATTTAATAATCCCTTTAGGTGGTATACCTATAAAGAAAAATTTTCTTTTTTTTGATAAAACTATTTGAAATTTTCTTTTTCTAGGTAAATCAGAATCTTTATATTTGTTAGAAAGGAAAATAATTCTTTGATTACTTGAACCAACTAAAGGTTGATTGAAATTTTTTTCATCTTCATATCTACCATCTACTAAAACATCTATATATCTAAGATGTTCCTCAAAGCCCTTAGAAATCAGCTCTTCTATATAATATCCAGAATATACCCAAATTCCAAAGTTATTATTTTTTAAAAGCTTTAAAAAATTTAATAAAGATTCTCTATCTTGTTCAAAAGGTTCTCCACCGCTTAATGTAATTTCAAATAAATTGTATTTTTTTATTTCCTTTACTAAATCCTCAGGTTTAAATAATTTTACAATTTTCCGTGGTTTTAATTCGGGAGCAATGCAGTTCTTGCAATTTAAAGAGCATCCTTGAAACCAAATTCCTACTCTTTCCCCAGGACCTAAAACATCTTTTTCTATTTTTAAAATAAAAGCAACATTTAACATGGTTAGATCATTATTATTTTATTAATTTCTGTAATATATCTATTAATCTCTTTTCCATATCCTCAAGTATTTTCTTGATTTCTTTTTTATTGATAAAATCCATAATTCTTTTATATTCATTCAAGGTTCTTAATAAATCTTCTAAAAATTTTTCTTTTTTTTCTTTTTCTTCCGATAGTTTTTTTATTTCCTTTATAATTTGTTTTCCTTTATTTTCTAAATTTGTTATTTCCTTTTCCAATTTTTGTTTTCTATATGTATATTCCTTTTCCTTTTCTTTTAAATTATTATATTTCTCTTGAAGAGCATCCAGTTCTCCTCGCAATAAAGCAATTTTCATGGAGATTTCATTTATTATTTTTTCAAATTTAGCTTTTTCCTTATTTATATTTTCTAATTCAATTTCAAGCGCTTCTTTTTTACTTATAAGCTCCTCCATTTTATTTAAAAGAGATGATTTTTCTTCCTTTACTTCTAAGTATTCCTTTTCTAGTTTTTTTACGTTTTCCTTTAAATTATAAAACTCGTCTATTTCTTTTTGATATTTTTCTAGTTCTTTCTTTAAATCTTGCTTTTTATTAGAAAGTAAAGTAACTTCTTTCTTTAAATTCTTCACTTCTTTTTCTATTTTTTCCAAAAGAATTTTTAAATTTACCTTTTCATTTTCTAATTTTTCTTTTTCTATAGATTTTTTATTTAGTTCCTCTTTTAATTTTTTTATTTCTTTTTCTAAATTTAAAATGTAGTTTATATCCTTTTTTAAGTTTTCCAATGTTTTTTCCAAATTATCTTTTTTATTTTTCAGCTCCTCTAAAATTTTTTCTTTTTCCTTCAAAGATTTTTCCAAATTATTAACTTCTATTTCTAAAGATAAAACTATATTTTTTTATTTTCTAATTCATTAAGATAAAAAGTTTTTTTGTTTTGCAAATCTTCAACTCTTTTTGTTAAGTTTTTTATATTATGTTTTAATTTTTCTATTGCTTCTTCTAAATTCTTATAAGCCAACTCCAAATTTTTCAATTCATTTTCTAGTTTTAATCTATTTTCTTCTGTAATTTCTTTATCTATCATAAGCATTTTCAAATATTTTATTTTATTTCTTAATTTATCAATTTCTTCTTTTAATATTTGCTTTTCTTTGGTTATTTTATCTAACTCCTCAAACTCAATTTTCTTTAAAGAATATTCTTTCTGATATTTTAGAAAAATTTTTAAAGCTTCTAAAGAAGTAAAATTTGCACTTTCGTTTAAATATACATTGAAAGGATTTATATTTTCTTTTTCCAATATGTCCAAAATAGAATCCCTTATTTTTCCTTTTATATAAGGTGACTCCACAAGATTATAAAGTTTCCATAAGGAATAAATTGAGGCTATACCTAAAGTTTTTAAAATATTTACAGCGTTATTTATTTCAAATCCAAAAAGATTTATATCATTATCTTCAAAAAATTCTTTTAACTTTTCTAAAGAAATCCTTTGAAAAAATTTATTAAGAAGAAGTTTTTCTGTGGCTTCTAACATATCTGGATTATTAGTTTTTAATATGTTAATAATAATATCTTCATATTCTAAAAATTCCTCATCTTCAAACTTATGAAAATCTTCTTTTCCTTTAAGATTAAACAAAGAAGACAAAAAAGGATAGATATATATATAATCCTTTAGAAATATTACTTTTTTCTCATTTTTAGCTTCATTTTCTTTATCGTTGGAAACATATAAGTAATAAAGAATATTATTTAATGGTAAGTTAATATAATCTTTTTTACTAGTAAATAATACAAATTTATCTTTGGAGGAAGATATATATTCGATAATATTATCATTTATTAACAAATCTATATTTAGTTCTTTTAAAATTTTTTTTAATAATTCTCTATCTATATTTTTTTTATAAATACTTTCAGAGAAAAAAATAACAATTTTATCTATATTTATCCTTTGCTTTTTCGAAAAATCTGTAAAAAAAAGTTTTAAGTCATTTAGAAAGTTATAAATATCTATCAAATTAAAATTCTTATTTAAGAAATTAAACAAAGTTTCCCCATCAACAATTATATTAACTTTTTCAGAATCTAATTCAAAACATGGTAAAACCATTAGTTTTGCCTCCACGGAAAAACTAATAAATAATAGAGTATGTAAGCATATTTAAAATTTTTGTTTGATGAAATTTATATTTTTTTTATTTTAATTTTAATTTATTTTAAACAAGAGTATAAAAATAGTAAAATATAATTTAGAAACGACCTTTCTCTTTTTTTGATATCTGGGAGGATATATTTTTCTTATTACTTTGGTAATCTTCTAATTTTTTTATTTTTATATCAATTCCTTTTTCTTTTAATTTTTCAATAATGTTTGGTAAGTTAACAAAGCATCTATTGTCCTCTGGTGTTTTAATAATTAACTTATTCTCGTTTTCTAAAATGAAATCTAATTCCCAATCCCCAAGAGGAGTTTCGGCAGAAACAATAATATTGTCTCCGTCAAGTTTTCTTTCTATATTTTCAAAACCCATTTCTTGCAAAACGTTTAGTATTTCATCCGAGGTTTCTTTTTTAATTAATAATTCATTGTAATTATTTTGTGCAATTTCCTTAGCCTTTAAAATTAAATCTTTAAACTTAGGAAATATATTTTTTACTTCATCATAGTCAGAGTTTTGTATACTTGAGTATAAATTATCTATTTCTTGAATTAACTTATCATCACTAGCCCAATCCTTTATAAATTCTATTTCAGAGTTATATATATTTTTTGCCTCTTCTCTCATTTCTTTCAAAAGTTTTTGTTTAATTTCGTAACTATTTTTTGTTTCTTTTTCTAAAGTTTGTTTTAAGTCCTGAAGCTTATTTTCTGCTGGAATTTTCTTTGGCAAATCATTAAGTTCTTTTTGAAGCTTTTCCACATATGCAGGTGTATTTTGAATTGGAAGAGATAAAATTTTTTTCTTATTTTGTAAAAATTTTTTAAAGTTTTGTAAATCTTTTACAATATTTCTGATTTTTCTTTCTGTTTCCGGATGAGTAATAAATTTTTTTATAAAATTTAATGCCTCATTAGCATGTTTAAGAAATTTTTCTATGTTTTCAGATTCTTTCTCTAAAAATTTTAAAGTATTTTTAAGTTGCTCTCTTAAAATTCTAGCTTCAGCTTCATAATTTCTATAAGTTCCAGGCTTAGGACCACTCATTTATTAACTCCTCCTAAAATAATTCATCTTCTCCATAGTACTCATCTAATAAATCTTCTAATTCTTTTTCAGCTTTTGCAATACTATAATTTTTTTCAAAAAATTTTTCCGCCAGTATTTCTTTTTTATTTTCAAACATAGGATATTTCTCTTCTATTAATCTTATAAAATCTTTTTTACTAGGATAACCCACTTCAAATTCTTTTTTTATTCTTCTTTTTATTGCATCATCAATAACATCATAATAGTTTGTTGTAGCAGTAAAAATTATATTTTTATTTTTTAAAATTTCTTCTAGTTGAGTTAATAAAAAACTTCTTATATAACTTGAACCAGACCTAGCTATTGAATCAAATTCATCTATATTTACTACAACTTTTTTTAAGTTTAAAAGGGACCTTAAAACCATATAAATATCTTTTAGATCATACTTTCCTTCCATAATATCTTTAGTAGATATGGAAAGATAAAAAGCATTTAACTCACCTGCTATGGCTCTTGTTAAGGTTGTTTTACCTGTTCCAGAGGGACCATAAAATAAAAACGAATTTGCATTTCTTCTTTTAATAGCTCCTTTAATAGCTTTTTTGATATTTTCGTGTCCATATATATCACTAAAAGTTTCACAATTTGTGGGGTCATTCAAAATTAAACCTATTTGTCGTAAATTGCGAGTTACTATTTCCAAAACTTTTTCTAAAACCACAGTTTCAAAACTTTTATTTTCTTTTTTAAGAGATAAACCTATATTTTTTATATCTCTTCCCGATAAACCTATTAACTTGGGAGCATACGATATGTATTCTATTCCTATATATTTTTCTATCAATTTTTTTATTTCTTCTTCTCCCGGAAGCGGAATTTCAATTTTTTCAAATCTGCTTAATATGGCCTCATCTAATAACTCTGGATTGTTAGTAGATAAAACAACAAAAACAGGTTTATCATCTTTTATTCCTTCTACATTAGCTAAAAACTCATTTACAATTTCTCTAACATAAGAATCTGAATTTCTAGCATCTTTTCGCGATGCCAGGATGGCATCTGCTTCATCTATAAATAAAATAGCAGGTGCATTTGCTCTTAATTCTTCAAAAATTTCCCTGGTTTTTCTTAAAGATTGACCTATAAACTCACCTTTAAAATCTGAAGCTGAAGTTTGCTTGAAATACATACCAGCTTCATTTGCTAATGCTCTTGCAATAGATGTTTTTCCTGTTCCTGGAGGACCATATAAAATGATTCCTTTAATTTGACTATTCCCTTCGAGAAAATCCTTAAAAATTTTTTTTATTTTACTTTTTATATGCTCAGGTAAAATAACATCCTTTAAAACCCATAAATTATCTTTTATGAGTTTAATTCTTTTATCCTTTATATTTTTTATTTGTTCTTTAAATCTTATTTCTATAGCATCTAAATTAGGTGGATTTTTTACTTCCAAAAATTTTTGAGCGGTTAATAAAGGGTGTAATAAAAGTTTCCCTACTTTTACAGAAATATCTACTAAACGCGTAGCTACCTCCGAAATGGTTGGAGGGTATATTTTTATAACATGAGGAAAATATTGATTAGTTTCTTTATCAAGAAGCCCATATCTTTCTAAACTTCCTAAATTCGGGCTTCTTACTATATAAAAGGAAAACTGCTTGTAATTTTTCCATTCTTCAAGAGAATTTAAAATAATTTCTTGTTTTGGTTCAGTTCCTTCGTAAGCATTTGTAATCTTTTGGAAATGATCAAAAATTATTCCTACCTTATAATCAGGATACTCTTTTAAGGTTTTCGTAATTCTTTGTAAATTATTTTTAATTTCTGTATCAGAAGTTAAAATTGTTTCAATAATCTTAGGTTTAGAAGTTTGATTATTTTTCTTTTTGTCTTTATACTTATCTAACAACTTATTAAGATTTTTTAAATCATCTCTAACAATATTACCCTTTGTAGAAAATTCGCCAGAGAGCTCTTTAAAAATTACTTTTCCACTATCAGAGCTTATAAGAAAAATTTTTTCTACTCCTAATTCTTTCAAAAAATTAATTAAAGTTTCTATAATATCTAAATACCCTTTATCCAAAGAGTAAAAAAATTTATCATTTATATACTGCTCTTGCCCATAAAAAACTATACAATTACGATTTCCTTTAATGTTATCTATAACTTTATTTAAAAACCTATGATTTTCAAATTTTTTCTCTAACTCTGCGATTTTCATAATATCCTCTAATTTTTATCATTATTTTGTTTATCTTCTTCATTTTTATCTTCTTCATTTTTGTTTTCTGATTCTTCTTCTTTTTTCTTCTCACTCCAAGGGGTAGTAAGAACTTTATTAAATAATTCTTTATTTTCTAAATAATCAAAATATATAGGTTCATCTTTATAAGTAATTATTTCATCTCCATTTTTAATTATATAAATATAATCTTTCCAATTTTCAGAACCGTAAAAATTTTTCTTTCCCTTTTTAAGTAAATACCCATCTTCGAAAACTTTTAAAACTATATCATCTTCAGGTTGTCTAAATTCATCTTTAAAAAAAGACTTTGCGACAGTTTGAAATTTAAGCTTACCATCTTTATCATAAATAGATAAAACATTATTGTTCTTTTTAGCAATTACAAGATAGTCATCAAACTTTTCTATACCATAAATGTCTAGCTCTGGATTAATTGATATAGGAACGAGAATATTTAAACATTCCCTTAAAATTTTTCGAAGAGTTTTATAACTGGAAAATAAATAAAAAATTAATAAATACCTAAAAGGTATTTCCAATCTATTTCCATTTTCTATAATCTCATTGGTAATACTTAAAATCCATTCCTTTGAATTCTCATCTTTTTTTAAAGTGAAAAATTTTGAAAAAATATCAATTAACTTGGGAGTTATTTTGTAAAAGTGAAGATCTGTTAAATCACCTGGGCATTCTACAACAATATCATTAGGAAGCATATATATGTGTCCATCAAGTTCTATAATTTCACCTAGAAGAATATTTTCCGTAATTCTTTCCTTAAGATCAAAAGTATTTTTTTTACAAATAGATAAAGGTATAACTTTATTATCTTTAACCGTAAACTTTTGAGCAACATTAGATAATTTTATAAATACTTCATTATTATAAAGATATATATCTTCAATTTCATCTTCATATTCAATTTTTTCTAATAACCTCTTATTTTTCCAATAATAAATTTCTAGTTCATTTTCATTTGCAATAAATAAGTAATCTCTATTGTAGAGTTCTATAGGACCAGAAGAACCTTCCTTACCTATTTCGGTTATAAGATAATAACTATTATTAAGTTTTTTCCAAATCCTAACTAATCCATCACTTCCACGGGCTATTAAATAAGGTTCCCTATACTTTACATGCTCAAAAGAAACTTTTTTAGATGGGAATTTATATTGAACCCTTATAGGACAAAAATTTAAAAATCCCCGTTTTAACTTTTCTAAAAATTCAGGTTTTAAATCAAATGTTTTTTCTATTTCATTTTTAAATTCTTTACATTCATCAAAGAATAAATACCGTGCCATAAGTTCTAAAAAATTATTTATAATTTCCTGATAATTAGGTATGTTAAAGGAATATTTTACTAAAAACTTTAATGCTGTTTCAATTTCTTCATCACTTTTACTTTCTATAACTATTTCTTGAAACTTCTTTAGAAAATCTATATATTTTTCATCTATATTTATATTTAAATATGTTCCTTCACACCCCTTTCTTGACATATTACCTCCTTTTTATCTTCTAATTTTTCTTCTACGTTTAAAATTAAACTGGCGATTGGAAAAATAATTGTAATCTTGCGTAGATAATTTTCCAAAAACATAAATAAGACCTAGAACAAAGACTGCAAAACCAATAAGAGTAAAAATGAAGCTAAGTTTATACAAAATATATATGATAATAGAGATTATTAAAATAGCTAATATTAAATTCATATTAACTCACCTAGATATATTAATTATTAAAATACCTAAATTTATAAATTTAATTCGTCCAATTTTAAGATTAATTCTTTTAAATTTTTAAAATTGTGTTTAACTCCATTATTAAGCAAGACCACTAGAGGTTTCGAAGAATAATAAACTGCTAAATGTTTTTTTTCATTTATTGTTTTTTCTTTTATACAAACTAAATTTGTTGTAAAACCAGAATGAGATAAAAAGTTTCTTACACCCCTTTTGTTGATAAAAATTTCTCTAATTTCTCTTTCATTATCTTGTACCTTTTCTTTCTTACATTTATCCCAATTACGAATTAAATTTGCAAATTCGTCACAAGTTTTTTTGCTGGGATTTAGATCTCTTTCCAGATATAATTTATTTATTTTTAAATTAAATTTATTATAAAGTCCTCTTATAAATTTGAAATATTCATGATTTTTTATCCTCTTACCTGCTTCAAAAAGCACAGCTTTTATTTTTCCATTATTTTCTAAAGTTACGAAAATTGGATCGTCTTTTTTACAATTATTTTCACAAAATATTCTTATTTCATCCGAAATAATTTCTCCAAATCCTAGTAAATATGTTAAATTTCGCAATTTGTTAAAAAATTCTTGATGTTGGGAATCTGTAATATTTTCTGAGCGGTTTTCACCTAAGATATTCCTAAGTCTATTTTTAATGGGAAATGAATTAAAAATATTTTTATAAGATAATCTAAAGTTAAATTTAATTTCATTAGTTTGTACCTCATCTAAAACTTCAACTTCCATATAGTTTTCCAAATTAGCAAATATATCAGATAAGATATTTAAAATATCATTTTTGACCTCTAAAAAATTTGAAATAACTTCATGTTCATCTTGAGATAATAAAGTAATAGCTAAAGGCAAATTATATTTTAAAAGGTAAAAAAGGAATAAAGACAATTCGGATAATTTTTTTAAATTCTTCTTACTATCCGAATGATACCTAGGATGAACCGTTTTTTTTATCTTTATCTCATCTAAATATAAGTTTATAACTTGAATATCTTTATATTTTAAAGGTTCATTGAAAAGCATTTTTCTTTCAATTTGATACATATTTATGTTCTTTTCTTCTCCCCCATAGGAAAACACAGGATCAGATACAGATGTGAGGAAAACATATTTATAATGAAAACTATTATATAAAGAAGCATATGTGCAAAGTGAATTATAGGCTTCTTCAACTTCACTTATAAGTGCATTTAAACCAACAGATAAATCTAAAATAGTATTTATTTTTTTTAAATCTTTACTTTTACAATATTTTATATTTTCGTTAAAATCTTTTAAAAATGAAAAATAATTAAATAAGACTCTATCGAAGGAACTTAAGTTGTATTTAAATTCAATTTTTTTACTATTTTGTTGTTTTCTATATGATGATATAGAAGGAACAATTTTTATTTCTTTATTTTTTAATAAATTTCTCAGATTCGAACTTAATTTCTTGAGATATATATTTATCTCTTCCTTTTTTGAATTATCATTCTCAAAATAATCTAGAAAGTTATCTTCATTAAGATCAAAATCAATATTTAACTTTTCCTTAAGAAGAGTATTTAACATCTGTATCTGGACTTTATCTAAAGGGGATAGTTTTTCACTTTTTTCCTTAGCTCTTTTTAATTTATTTTTTATTTTTTCGCAAAATTTAAAATAAAAGTTATCAATATCTCTTAAGAAGTATTCTTTTAATTTTTCATAATTGGTTATATCTTCCAAATCAATTCCACTATAAATAACATTTATAAATAAACTATGTGGTACTAAAAAAGTTATTTTATAATTTCCTAATTTTTCTTTCTTTTTAAGATATTCCAAAATTGCAAAAATACCTAAAGGATGTATAAATTGATTATCACTTCCACCTTTTTCCTTTACTCGCCATCTTACCAAATTATAGTTAGATAAAAAATTTCCCATTAAAATATAAACTTGTGTAAAACTTTTATTATCGAAATAATTTTCTATTCTAACATCCAGCATTTTAATTTTTCAACCAATATTATTATTATTATTATTTTATCATTATTTTTAACTAACAACTTTTTTAATAGCATTCCAAATAAGTTTACTTTGAGGTTTTAAGATACCTTTAATTGGTTCTAAAAATAAAATATTGTTTTGTATTAAATATATATACTCTGAGTAAAACATAGATAAATTTTGTTTTTTTAATATCATATTTTCTTTAAATAGTTTAAGTAATTTTAATACCTTTTCTTTTTTTACAGCTAATTTATTATCCTTTACATTAACAAAGATATTTCCATACTCTAATATATCCAAGAGCATATATATTTTTTGAATTTTATCTTCTAACATTAAATTTAAAGCATTATCTAGACTATCATATTCCATTTTGTTTATAGCTAAAACAATATCTAAAGGTTTACCGCCCAGAAAATTATATATTTTTTCTTTTTCTTCTTCTTTTAAGGTTCTTTTTAAAACTTCCTTAGCATAGAGATCCATAAAAGCTTTTGCTTCTTTTTCTTCAAAATCATCTACCAAAATGTAATCTGCTCTGCTTTCCAATTTTCCTTCATTGTATATTTTTTCTATAAATAAACTATCACTAGAGACGCAAAATACAGGAGCTAAATGTTTTTCTTTGGTTAAGTGAATAAAAAAATTAAAAAGTTTATATATCAAAAGTCCATTTATTTTTAAATCTCCGATAACCTGAAGTTCATCTATTATTAAAATAGGAATTTTTCCTTTTTCTTTTACCTTTTCAAAATAGTTTTCTAAAAATACAAATACATCTTCTATTTTATCTTTTTTTAAAAACTTTTCTAAGAGACTTTCAGCTACTGGAATACCCTCTAAAATTCCTGAGCTAGCTTTTTTTATAGTTTCTCTACTTATACTTTTTGGAAAAGCAAGAAATACACTTTTTAAAAAATTTTTTATCTTTTCTCTAAAACTTTCCTTTTTAACACTAAAAAGTACTTTTATAAAGCTTTTATAATCCTCTATAAAACGCCCTCTTAGGTTTATATAAATAACTTCGTATTTATCTTTACTTAAACGATTTACAATAATTTCATTTATTAAAGTAGTTTTACCACTATTTATAGGACCATAAATAAAGTTTATAAGTTGAGGCTCCTTTTTAATAATGCTTAAAATCTTTTTTATTTCTTTCTCTCTATTGAAGAACTTCATGTTGTATTTTTACTCTAAATTTAAAATATGTTTTTTTATACGTTCCTTGGACTCTGGATGATAGTAAACTAAACAATAGTTTCCCTTTTTTTCTATACAAGTACTATTTTTTTCAAATCCCGAATGGGCTAAAAGATTTCTTTCTGAAATTTTCTTAATATAATGAGATTGATCTGAAGAAGAAATATTTTTTTCTAAACAATCTTTTAATCTTCGATATATATCGTCTTGACTTCTTCCTTCCAAATCTCTTTCTAGAAAAACTTTGTTTAAAACTAAATGAAAATGATCGTATATATTTAAGATATGCTTAAAATAAGGATGATTTTTTAAGTTATTATTTAAGCTATTATTTAAGACATATGACCTTGGAATTTTTATTTTTAAGCTATTATCTTCCTTTTCTAATCCACTCTCTATTTTCTCTACAAAAATAATATCTGATAAAACTTTACCAAAAGCTAAAAGATAGGTTAAACTTCTTATATAGTTAAAAAGCTCTTGGGAGTTAGGATAATCATAACTTTTTCTTATAATAAAAGAATCTTCGCTTTCCTTTACAAAGTCAAAATTAAATATAGTTTTTCCTAACTTTTCTATAAGTTCCGTAAAGAAATTACTAGAATTATTCTTGTTCTTAAAACTATTTTTAAACGCCTCTATTTGCTTGGGCTCAAGAATAGTTATTCCCGGTGGAATGTTATATTTAATAATATTAAATATAAACAAAGAAAATCTTAGGTATTTTTCAAGATCTCTAATATGATTTTTATCAAATCCCA
>Ga0256837_1001662_pt1 | contig 15050 bp, 4 predicted proteins | sample 4562384metaG_FD_185976 | JGI IMG/M metagenome (GOLD analysis project Ga0256837, IMG submission 185976) | Hydrothermal vent microbial communities from Guaymas Basin, Mexico - 4561-384 | ecosystem: Environmental > Aquatic > Marine > Hydrothermal vents | place: Mexico: Guaymas Basin | collected... | reverse complement strand
TGCTTGCACACTTAGCTTATCTTATATTGAGTAGTACCATAGTGGTATTGGGCCAAGCTGTTAACTTGGAAGTCACTGGTTCGAATCCAGTCTACTCAGCCATGGAAAGTTGACCGAGTGGTCTATGGTATCTGTTTGCTAAACAGACGTAGTTAACTCTACCGTAAGTTCGAACCTTACACTTTCCACCACACTTCAAATACTATCTATTAAATTCATTATATTATGCACTTACTAGATGTTATTTATACTTATTATATATAGGTGATTTTTAAAAAAGTACGTTCAGTATCGGTGGCTAGGGGCTTAAGGTACAATTTAATACATTCTTGCTATACTATGGTAACATTCGTACCAGGAATGTTATATTACCATAGGGGATAACAATGAGTTACCATGTATCAAAGTCACTGATTATAACACATAAAGTCTTAAATGAGGCTACAGGGGAATTAGAACCAACTGAATTTACAGAGGTTGCTAAGAAATCTAGAATAAAGGGAGGCTTTAATCTTATGTACCATAAATCATATGAAGAAGTTGTAGAAGCAGTTATATCAAGTAATACAGATATGCGTTTGTTTAATTGGGTGACTAATCAATTCACGTATAAAACATCTATAGCACAATTAGTACATAAACAATGTTCTGTACAAGTATCACAGCCTAAGTTTAGCAAATTTATTAAACTATTATTAGATGTAGAGTACATACGTAGAGTAGGTAGAGGCGTATACATGTTAAATCCATTTATATATGTACCATACAAAGCAAATGCTGCGGAACTACAAAACGATTGGGGAGATAAAAGTGTTAAAGCTAAAGTTGATGAAGCACTAAAAGAATACATGTAATACGTTATATAGTGTAACGTATTACGATACATCTATTTAAAGATGTTTAGTATAGGTACTGTAGTACCACCATCTAATAACCTCATAGTGCTATCTATTGGGCTAAGTCTACCACCTAATGTTTGGAATATATTACTATGGAATATACCAGCATCTGGGCTTAATCCTAATTTCTGTGCACTTATATCCATTAATACCCTAAACCCATTCTTTCTTAATCTACTGATCTCTACTCTTTGGATGTTACTCCAATACTTATAGAATGCTTCAGGACCAATAGCATCAAGATATTGTATAGTCTTACTATTTATTACTTTACTATAGTTGATAAAGTTATCAGTAACTTCTCTTCGCATCTCTTCACTTTCCCTACCATGCTCAATACCATACCAATATAATGCAGCTCTAAAATGGAAGTCACTTTCTTGTGTTACAGCTACCATAAATCTACCTAATTCAGACTTGTTAGTAAGGAATGCAGTTTGTATTGCTTGATGTAATAAACTATTTTTACCAGCTACTTTATCTAATTGATCTGTTACAGCTTGTGTAATCGGATTGTTATCTTCTATATCTGCTATATCTTCTACAATAGCTTGGAACATACCCGCATCCATTAAAGGTTTCAAGGGGTTATGTGCCATTCTATCCTCTATCTCAGCAAGCTTCTTAACATACTTATCTCTTTCCTTACCTTCACTACTATGCATCATTCTTATAGCTTGTAGTCTTTCCTTATCATCTATTTTCCATTGTCTTAAACTTTTTCTACTTAACCATAATTTACTCATAGCCTCCATTGGGCCCATACCTGAGTATACTAAAAATTTAGCATTACTTACTATATTTCCATATATCGTTGATGGCATTTTAACTACGACATTACTTTTAAGTAGTTGTGCAAAACTCTTTACATAGTGTTCAGCTACCCTAATCTTTCTTTCAGTTTCTTTACTTACTTTAATCCTAGTTTTACCTATACGTTTGATATCCATTATACTTGGCTCATTATATGCAAACAATTGATTTATCAAATCTTTTCTTACATACAATACTCTATCTTCTGCATCTGGACCATGCATCTCTCTATTCTTTTGTCTTATGTAGTCTCTAGCATCTTTAGGTAGTAATGCCCAATACTCTTCAGCTTCAGTTTTTAACCCATACTTGCCTTCATCTTTTAGATCTTCATAACCACTTTCATACAGTTTTCTTCTATCCTCTTCATTTAGGTTAAGCTCTTTAGGTTGTATTTTTATATACAGATGTTGTGTATCTTTAAATTGCTCACCAGATGTATCTAAATCTTTTGAGTCATCCATAACTATATCTACAAGCTTTCTATTCTGCTCATTAGTAAGTTTCATTGTACCTACTTGACCAAAACTTCTACCTAACTTCTCAACACCATTAACACTTAATTCTAGGTACTTAATAGCGTCATCTTTACCTATTGGGTATCTAAAGTCTATTATGAAACCTCTATCATTGTATACAGGCTGCATAAGCTCTATGTCACCATCTTGTTCACTATAGCCACTGTTATCTTCATATCTTTCTATAGCTTCATTACGTACTTTAATAAACTTCTTAACCATTTGCTTGTCATCAAGTTCAGGAGCTGACATTCTTACTTTGTCACTTAATAGTAACCCTGGTACTGTTCTTCTTTGTAAACTTGCAGCACCATCTACACGTTTCCCTATACCTGCATTGACATTAACATATACACCATACTCAACATTATCAGTATCATTGTATGCTTCAATTAGCTTACGTACTAGTTTGTATCCTTGTGCTTCCATTTCTTTACGCTTATACACAGGAGCATACTTCATGTCTCTATTGATATGTGTTTTATCCCTTGCCTGGCCTTTAACAAAGTCATGGTATTCACCAGATTCCTGCATTTCTTCCGCAGTTGCTTCTAACATACCTTTGGCAGTGTCTAAATAAAACTTTACACCATCCGAGTCAATATCTATAAGTTCAGCTAACTCATTTCTACCTCTAGACATTCTTAAAGCTTCTAATGTGATTAGCTTGTCGATAGCTTCTACGTACACTTCTTCACTACCATCTCTATCTACATCCCATACATGACCATACATTAATGCTATATTTCTTGCATTAGTTCTTAGGCCCTTACCTACAACAAGGTACCTTGCAGCTTCTAGTATATCTCTCATGTACATATGTTTTTGGAATGTTGGTAGGTCTTTAAACTCTGTGTCTACTATCTTATTCACTTCTTCATCTATAGCTTTATCACTACTAAGTAACTCTTTAGTTCGTTTCATCCCAAGACTTCTAGCAACTACTTGTAAGTCTGTACTAAGTGCTGCACTCTCTAAAGCTTCTCTATACTTCTTGTTAGCTAAGGCATTTATATCTATCTTTGTAAAAGCTTCTGTTATATCTTGTACTGTACCTTTAAAATTGTGATCTCTAAGCCTATCTACCATACTTCTAAACTGCATTGTCATATCTGTTATCTGTACAAGTGTTTTTCTACCTGCCATAAAGTCTGACATAACTGCATGTACAAATGAACCTTCACCTACTCCTAAGTCCATCAGAAGCTTACTTTGAGCTATAGCTAGACCTTCATCACCTGTTGTATGTTTAAGTGCTTTATTGAGCTTCTTTAGAGTTCTAATTGTTCCCATAGCTTTAATAGCTGACTTGAAGTAATTATCTGTACTTTTAGGCTCATACTTATGTAAGTCATTCAGTATCTTTTGGATAATCTTTTCAGTCTCCATACCTCTTTTAGCTTTAATTGCTTCATACATCATATTTTGAATAGCTTTAGATTTGTATAGTGCTCTATCTATCATATCTGTACTTACTGATAACTTCTTTAACCACGCATTCTCACTAAGAAGTTTTTTAATTTCTTCCTCTGTTGCTTTGCTACCTGCTTTTGGTCCTTTTTTACCATCATCCCCATTCATCTTATCTATAGCCCAATTCACTGGTACACTTACTTTAGCATCTAGTGTATCTAGTACTTCATCAATCTTACCTACTATCTTCTCATTGATTGGCATGCCTTGTCTTTGAGTAGCTTTACCAGCATATCTATCTTGTACTTGTGTTAAAGCATAAACTAACTTTGTACTCTCTTCTAGTAGTGTATCACCTTTTATCTTTTTAGCTTTACCTAGCATAGCTTGAAATGTATTCCAGAACCATCTAGTCACTACATCGAGTATAGTCTCATTAGCCTTTTTCTCTTTCATTATCTTTTCAGGAGCTTTCTTGTCTAGTGCCTGCATTAAGGCTTTATTTGTCATTAGATGGGCCATAAACTCTTGTAATCTAATACCAGCTAGCTTTTGGTTATATGTATTACTAGCTGTCCCAAAGATATACTCATATCTTTCTTTAGCCTTATCAATCTCAGCTTCTGTGTACACACCTTCATGCTCAGGTAGGAAATCTTCAAATGTAATTACTTTCTGTGCATACTTATATAAGTCTCTAATTTGTAGTTTTAAGTCAGCACCTGCTGTTGGTATCTTACTATTGAATACCCAATCTAATGCTGCATGCACTGTTTCATGTACTAAAGCTTCTTCATTAGTCATTGTGAATAAATTCCTAGCTTCTTCTCCTAAGCTACCCCTGATTATACGTATCTTAGCACCTTCAGCAGTTGGGTCAAACATTGCTATTGGTTCTACTATCTCTTGTACTTTATCTGTTGTTACTTGAATACCAAGTTTTGCTATCTCTTTAGACATCTCCTGAAGCTTCATAGACACTTCTTTAAGTTGTGCACTATGTTCTGCATCCCATTCTCCACCTAAAGCTTCTTGGTCAGCTTTCTGCATCTCAGCTTGTATATTCTCTAGTGTACCATCTATCGTATTTGCACTATTAAACATTTCATCTATTTCTTCATATGTCATGCCATCATTATTATACAACACAGCATCTATGTTGAACTTTCTCAACATCTTAGTCATAGCTTCCTTTGAGTATGTAATCTTACTATCTACCCCATCAGGTGTTAATCCATTTCTAGTTACAATAGCATAACCATTTTTACCTTTATCAGTAACATGACTTACTTTATACTTATTTGGACCTAACTGCACTACACCTGTAATCTTTACTCTATAGTTCTTATGTCTCGTTCTAGCTTTATGTGTACTAGCATTTCTACTGTAGTACACAGACTGTATTTGGTACATATCACCAGCCAACTCTTTCTGTGCACTTCTAGCTTTATTTCTAGCATCCATTGTAGCCATCTCAATAGCGATATTTGGATCTAGTTGTGGGTTATCCGCTATAGCTTGTTTTTTAAGCTCATCATTAAGCTCTAGGGTATCTATGTTACATTGTGCCATTAGTTACATTCCTCAATCATTTTGTTTATTATATCTTCTATACTGTTATTCGTAGCTTTATTTAGTGTACCTTCATCTACTATACTATCTACAGATGCTATAGCATATCCACCTGTGCTAGTACCAAAGCCTTTACTCTTAAGGTATCTAGTGATGCTCTCAAATAGTTTTTGAATACTGCTCTGCTCGCTCTGTGGAAATTGCTTAATGAACTCTTTCCGTATGTTAGGTTCTGCACTAAGTATAGCAACTAGTTCAGCGACTTGAGCAAACTTTGTAGGTCTTTTAGCTGCATACATTAATCTCTGTTTAAGTAAATTCTGTTCCAGTGTGTGGTCTGGGTCAAACTCTTTAACCATATCTATTGTATCTAGCAAATACTTAACTCTGGTATCACTCATATGGTTGCTAAGCCATTCAGCTGTTAGGTAGTGTCTTATTTCATGTGCAGTGTACACTTCATACATCGCCTCATCTACATGCTCATTAGGCTTGACAACAGTTATTACACCCTCATTGTACCAGAACTCTTCACCTTCTACTACAACACCTGGATACTCTTTTTTAAACTTAACATTAGCTGCTTTTATCTCAGCTAACTCTTTGGCATCTACATATACCTCATTAAGTTCTGAACCTGCATCAGTAGCTCCTAGAGCAGGGTTAGACTCTTTACTCACATCAATAGTAGCTTCTGTGGTATTGTACACATCAGTCAACTCTTCATAGAAGTTCTCACCTTCGTACACAGCAAGTGAATCCCCATTACTAAACTCATAACTCCATCTTTTATCTCCACGGGAGCCTTCTTGGTCATCCCAGAATGGTCCTTTCTCTTTCACTATATCGTCTAGTGTAACCTTCTCACCATCTAATACAAATGTATCACCTATGTTAGGTACTTTCCCTACATTACTAGTTTTATTGCTGTTAGGTAACTTACTTTTGTCTATTACATCTAGCATACTACCTATACTTTTAAAATTCTTATCTACTGTTAAGTACTCACCACTAAATTTACCCAACTTCTTAAGTTCATTATTTACAGCTTCTACTGCTGCTTCTACTGTACATGACTTCATACCTAACAGTCCTTAAATTTATTTAGTATACTGACTATATTCTCAGCTACTTTTTTATCTTTTTTAGCTATTTTTTCTATAGCCTTAGAGACCTTATCAACTGGCCCTATATTTGGTATTATACTGTTATTATTCTTTGTATACGCTATTTTACTAATAACTTTTTTTACACTAGCCTCTAGCTTAGTCTCAGGTTCTCTAGCTGTGTACTCCATTACTCCAGTCTCTACACCTGCACCTTCTAAGGCAGCATGCTCAATGTATAGATTCTTACCATCCATTAATGCAACTCTCCCAGCTTCACTATTCTTTTGTAACTCTTCCATACTTCTATACTGTTTCTGTACTGTAGTAGGGTTAAAGTTATTATCTTCAAATAACTCCCAACCTATTATTTTATTTAGGTATGTTAGCCCACCATCTACATCATTTCCACTAACAATAGCTTCAATAGCATTAGACTCTCTTTCCATGAATGCTTTGACATTACCTACATTCTTCCTACCTTTAAGGTTTTGTTCTAACTTTTCTAAAGCATATACTCTATTTAATTCCTCAATACCTTTTGCACCAATAACATTTAGTGTTTTATTGAGGCTGTCTAACATTTCAGTAGGTAAGCTGTATGTCTGCATCAACTCAATAACAGCTTCATTATACGCTTGTGTGCCTGGCAGTGCATTCTCTATATCTAGCACATTTGCATCATGTATTCCTATAGAGTTGAATTTACTTAGTACTTTAGCTTGCAGCATCGCATCTTGAAAGTGGACTGTTATTGGTGCACCTCCTGTGTAACTTCCAATTAGTTTGTACACATCAGCATACGCACTCATCTTCTTACCATTACTCAGGGGTACACTACCTTGGTTATCCATATTCGTATCTACATTAACTTCGTACTCACCTTTTTCCCTAGATGCTATGACACCTAGGTCAGTATCTTTATCAGCGAATGCTACCTTGAATGTTGGTAGCACACCTTGTAATTCAGCTAGTATTGTATTTACCTCTTCAGTTGTTAGTGTAGTAGCTGTCTTACCTGTTGCTTGTGTCTTCTCTTCAAGCTTTTTATCCATAGCTTTTATAACCATTGGCTCTGCTGCTTTGAACATCATAGCGAATGTGCTATTAACTGTTTTAGTAGCTTTAATCAAATCTCCATACTGCTTCTCAAATGTTTCTGTTAGTGGTCCTTCTACAGCGATTGTTATACTATTTGCTAAGGCTTTCTCCTCGTTCAGTGTAAGCTTGAAATTTAGTAAATCTTTATTCTTATATGCTTTTCTAAGTCTATTGATAGCATCTGAGTTAGGATTTGTGATATTTAGTAACTCTGTAAGAGCCTTTAGTAGCTTTACCCTGTCTTTGTGGTCTGTAGCATTGTGAGCATCTTCTAACATCTTATACATATTGTCTACACCAAGCCATCCTTTGTTAGCTGCAATAGTCGCAAGAGCGGCACCATAATTGAAAGTCATAAATGGATCTTTCATAAACCCTCTAGATATTGTCTCTTGTAAGCTCTCACCTAGTAGTTTAAATATAGTTCTTGTACGTTCTCTATCACCTTCTGGTAAACTTTCTATCTCTTCATATGCAACTTTAGCTGGTGCTTCATAGGCATCTTGTACATTACCTTCTTTCCACTTACCATATGTCTTAGTCTCTTCACCCTCTTTCACTTCAAACAATCCAGCTCTGGCTAGCTCTTCATGTACCTTACCTATATCTATACCGCTACCATCTGGTGCCATGAATACTGGCATTTGTAGTAGCTTGAGGAAGTAACCAGATGTAATAGCATCTGTCTCAAGTGTCATACCTGTTCTAAACATTTCTCCGTTGTTTTCAGCTTCTTTATATGCTCTATACTCCACTAACCCCAGTAATGCTAACTCTGGTTCATTTTTAGCATCAGTGGTCATTAGATATGCATATGCATCTTTTAGGTTATCATATGTATCTAGTTTATCTAATATACCTTTTAACTCTTCCATAGAACCTTTTATAGTCTTTTTATCTACTGCTACATCGAATGCTTGCCCAATACCCAACATGAACATAGTTTTTTTCTCGTTTGTGTCTACATCCACCATTTTATCCATTACAGCATGTCTATGAAGCTTTTTATCTTGCCAGTTAAATCTGTTAGACTTAATACCAAACCTATTATTAGACATGATGTACCACTGTGACCACATCTTAGACTCTTTAACCATTTCTACAGTTTCTTTGAAATACTTAATTGTATCTGCTATAGCTCTATTTTTACCATTAACAGCAGGTCTTCTTACAACATGTACATTCTTATCTACGTCAGTAATCTCTCCCATATACACGCTCATAGCCTTTTCACCTATCTCATCGAAGCCTTTTACAAATCTCTGGTTGAACTGTCTGGAGTCTTTAGTTTGTTTTTCAACGGCATCTTTACTTACTTTTGGTACTGTACCTTTGATATTCCCACTAGGGCCTTCTATACTTATTTCTTCTCTATCTACTTTAGGCTCTACTAGATGTATATCAGTGTCTCTTCTAGCTACTCCTAGAACATCTGTAAGTTCTTTTATACCTGCCTCTAATGGATTTATCTTTTTAGTTTTTAACCCTTCTTCAGTAAGCTTATATACTGTTATACTCTCATTACTAGAATCTTCCCCAAATACAGCAGATTTCTTTTTAACCTCTGGTTTAAGTAAGTTAGCCTTACTAGCTAGTCTCATGGCTAATAGTCCTAACTCTACTTTTAGTTTAGGAGCTAGTTCCTCGTTGTTAACTTCAGCAGTAGCATCTTTATTCTTAATTCCAAGGTATTTGTACACATACTTCCCAATGCTATTAGCTTCAGCAGTTAGTAGTCCATCAACATCTTTAATTCTTTCTCGTATCTCATTTGTAACTGGAGCTTTTTTATCCATACCTAACATAGCTCTTACTTCAGCATCTGACTTAATACCTGATACTTGTGTGGTGCTTAACCAATCTACCAACCCAAGTACAACAGCTTTATTGACTTGCTCATCTAACTCAAACTTATCAATAGTCTCGTATCCATTAGCATCTTGCTTAATGACTGGTGACATAAGTAATCTACTTATACTTTGAAAGCCTTTCACACTACTAACTGGTAGCACATGTAGTTGCTCTGTTTTATCTGCAAGGCCTAAGCTCTTAGCGGCTATACTGAGTCTATCCATAATACTTAACACTGTATCTAATGGACCTTCACTTTCAATCTCACCAATAACTTCATCCATACTAGTTAGGTCGATACCTTTACCGTTAGACTCAAAGTGATCTGCTATACTTGCTTCAGCTAGCTCTTCATTTGTGACTCTACCTTTAAGTTGCTGTCTATTCTTTATTTTAGCTTGTGCACTACTAAGCCTATCAATAAGTTGTGCCCCAACAGCTTCAGACTTCTTAACAGCTTTAATCTCTTCTTTAGTAGACTTAATAAACTCTTTCTTAGTTTCTATTTCAGCTTCTAATTTCTTAGCTAGTTTAGCTTCTCTTCCTAAAGCATCTATTTTATCTTTCTTACGTTCTACTTGAGCTACACTTTTCTTTTGCTGTAACTGTACTTCATATTTCTCAGTCTCTTCGTTTATTTTTGCTAATTTCTTTGTATAGTAGTCATTTATCTTTTGTAGCCGTTTAGCCAGATTTCCTTTGATTAGAAACTCTCTCTTAGCTTGTCTATACTCAGCATCCAGATACTCAGACTTATTTATCTTTCTTGTTTGTTTCCCATGGCTTATATACTTAGTACTTAACTCTTCTAGTATGTCCTCATTAGCTGCTATATCTTTCTCAAGTTGTTTGATAGCCGCTTCTAGCTCTTTTACTTCATCAGACTCTCTGCTTTGTTTATCAGCTTTCTCATTGCTGCTATCTTCTCGTTCTGTAATTTTAGTTTCTCTTCTAGCAGTCTCTTTTTCTTTTGTAGTGCCTGTAGGTTGTTCTTCATTTTGTTCATCCTTATACGTTTTATTTTCTTGTGTTTCAGTTTCCCCATGTAATGCTTCTATCTGTTTAGCAAGTTCAGGGTCTTGCTCATATCCTCTATCCAACTCTGCTACATCATCTTCACTATACTTATCACTCTCATTAGGAGATGTCTTTCGCTTCATTAACTGCTCTCGTTTTAGTGCCTGCTCTTCTTCACTACCACCTATTGGTGTGTTATCTTTACTTGTATCTTGTAGTTCCTGAGCTCTACTACTCAACTTTTTCTTACCGCTTTTTGGTATTACTTTTTTACCATTAACATATGTAATACCAGCTTCTTTATTAGCTTTCCACACATCCCAAGCTTTCTGCATTAACTCAGCTTGTTTGGTATTCTTACCTGTGTCTCTACCACCATGTAAAAACTCTTCTAATCTTTTTGCAGTAGCCTTAGGCAGATGCTTATATATCTCACTAATACTAGGTACGTCTGGTTCTTGTATACTATCGTCAGTGTTGTAATCAGGTACACCCTCATCCATAGGTTGTGCTTTACTTTTAGTACCTTCTTTAAGCTCCTTAGCTAGCTCCTCAACTCTACCATCTTCAACAGCATTTGTAAAAGCTTGCTGTTCACTAGGTGTAAGATTTCTATCTTCCCTAGACATAAGTTCTTTAAGTGTTTCGTCACTTACCTTACCTTCAGCTAAGTCACTAACCCTAGCCATAAGATTCATCTCTTGTTGCATAGGTTTAACCATTGTATCTGCTGTGCTGTGGTTGTATGTGTAAACTTCCTTACCATGCGTAAACTCTACTACTGGTTCTTGAGTAACACCATCCCATGATTTTATGTTCTCCGCGTATTGTCTTCCAGCAGTCTCAAAAGCATCTAATTTATCTTTCTGACTAGCTGTAAAGTGTTTTAGTGCATTTGTAAGATGCTTACGCAGTGCAGACCCTTTTGGTTCATGTATAAGTGCATCAGCGTATTCTAGTAACCCTGTTCTTTGCTTTCCTCCTATACTACCACCATAGTACTTTAATCTCAGGGAATCTTTATCTGTTATAGCAGCACCTTCAGGTATGTCTACTTTATCGTGCTCTAATTCCCCAACAGACTCTACTATGTCTCTTTCAAGTTTCAGTCTTTCTAACTCTAATGCATCTTTTGTACTTTCTATATCTTTATCAATTTCAGCAATAGGTCTGTTATGTAGTACTGAAGCTTCTCCATTAAGTGCTCTAGACATTAAGTCAATTCTAACTATACTGTCTAGTATTTTTTCGCTTTCCTTGCTACCAGCAGTTTCATCTCCCATAGATTCAAGTTCTTTGCTCAGTACTTCTTTATACTTCCCTAGACCATTCAACATACCTTGTCGTTGGGTATCATCTACTTCTTTTCCTTCAGCGACATTCTTCATTATATCCTGAACAGTTGGGTCTTGTGTGTACACTTGAACATTATTAAGCACTGCCTCGGCATCTTTACTGAATGTATGTGCTTTAGTGCTTGCATTAGGTCCAGTAAGTATGTCATATTTACCTTTAAGAAACTTACCAGCTGGTTTAATAGCAGCTTCAGTGGTACTCAATACTGCCATACCTGGCCCAGCAATTGCTCCCATAACAGCATTTACATATATTTCTTTTAACATATCTTTGTCTGTTATATCAAACTCACCTTGTCTACCAGCTAATTCTACCAAACCTTGCTGTATTGGTCCCTCTTGTATACCCTCAGTAGCCATTAACGTTGCAGTTTTAGCAGCTGGCTTAACTAGCAACTTGCCTATAACTGTAGCTGGTAACTCTCCCATAGCTTTAGTTAGTAACTTATCAGTTGCTTCTCCTAGTGACTTAAATGCTGCATCTCTAACAGCCCCTCCAGATGCCTTGCCTAATGCAAACTCACCTGCTGCTGTATCTACCGCTGTTGCTACAGTACTAAGTGTGCCTATAAGTGCCAATTCACTACCGTTAGGCTTTCTACCATGTACTTTAATGAACTCTTTAGTAGCCTCATCCATAGTCTCCACATCAAACCCTGCGAAGACTGGAACTTTAGTTATACCTTTAGCTGTTAGTGCCTTAGTCAGCCCATAACTTTGAGCAGCCATTTCCATAGCGCCAAGGGGGTTGTTGTATGCTGCTGTAAACAGAGTACTGAAGTAGTTACCTTTGTCGAAGCCTTCGCCAACTTCTTTTTGGAACTTCTCTACATCTTCCCCATCAGGAGCTACATGTTCTTTATCGAATTTAGCTATAAGCTTGGAAGCTTCATCCATCGTATTTATAACTGACTTCACTGACTTACTATATACTGAACCATCTTCTAGGTAGTCACCACCTAATACTTTGTACAACTTTTTAGGGGCTGCTGTCACTGCTTCAGATGTTTTAAACAACGCTCCACTAACACCAGCTCTCACAACTTTTTCTACAGCACCCATAGGGCCTACATTAATTGACTCCATAGCTTCTGGGTTAGCATTCATAAGTGCTTGTTCTAAGTCTTCTTGAGGTGGTGTGTAGTAAGCATTTTGTTGTGGATCATTAACAGCTAATTCTGTGATGTTAGTACCGTCTGCACTGCCTAATTCTGCTAAGCCCCTACCTTTAACACCAGTACCATATGATCTGCTAGTTATCGGGAGGTTGAGTGGTATATACTTTATAGTTTTACCATCTTCTCCTACATATTCTCCAGTGAGGTTTGCACTCTCTACTCCACGTAATAGTGGTTCTTGCCATTCTGTGTTACCATTAGCTAGATCTGAGAATAATTGTCTTTGTTGTCTATCAGCTACATCAATATAGTCTTGGTCTGTCAATGTGTCTACAGGCTTATTTAGCAAGTTAGCAACGTAACCAGGTTGTACTGCACGTTTGTATCTACTTCTGTTTATTTCTTCAGTTGGGGAAGCTACTGCTCTTTCTGTATATGTACCATCAGCATTTTGCACTGGTCTTCTATGGTCACTTTCAACAGCATCATACTCATACCCTGCTGCTGGCGTACTTACACGTACTTTACCTAGTCTTTTAGTTATAACTGTGTCTGCATCTAGAATACCTAGTAACACATCGTCCATTAACGAGTCATCTAGGGGAGCTACATTAGTAGATGTACCGTGTCTGTTGATCTTTTGTTCCATAGCTGTTGCAGCATTTGCTGGCTTATTGCTAGGGTTGTACACCTCATAATTATCTATAGTCTCATCCATGTTAATCCTTTACGCAGTATAATATTAGAATTATACTGTATACAGACTTAATAGACTATAATTTAAATCCTGCTATCTGTAATCTTTGCTTAGCTTTGTCTGACAATGAGTCGTACATCTCTACCAAATCTTTACGGTTATACCCAGCTTTCATTACACTATCTAGTATAGCTCTACTCACTGTAGGTTTCTTACCATTTGTAAAGTCTAGTCTAGGTAACTTTGAACTCAGTATACTATCAAGTTTATCTACATTCTCAATAAATCTATTCTGCCTAACAGTTTCTGCTTTAGCCTCTTGTTGTACATCAACACTAGATTCACTAGGTGGGACTACAACCTTAGGACGTGGAATTGCATGTCTTTTAACTTCTACTTTAGATTCAGACTTAGCAGCTGCTTTTGGAGCTGTGTTAAACTCGTCTAAGTACTTTCTTGATATCTTATCTGTTTTGTACTTAGCTAATGGGTCTACATACTTCTTATTAGCTGTTATGTTATTAAGCACTTTACGAAGTCTAGTTACCTCTTTCTGGTCATAAGCACTTAGTACTTTCCTACTCACTTTGCTAGACCTAACAGTACCACTACTACCTTTACTAGTGTTAAGCTCAGCTTCTTTAAGGAGTGCTTGTGCAGCAGGTGTAGCTAGAACTTTTGCAGCAGAAGCTTTATCCGTTATTTTAAGTACAGGTGAACTAAATACAGCACTCTGATCAATAGATCCAGCTATTAAGTCAGTAGCAGTCTTTACGTCCATATATTTAGGTGGCATACCTTTACGTGTCTCTAGGTTGTAGTTCATTAGCAGTTTAACACTGTTTCTCACATCATTAGGTTCATTTGTGAATGAAAGTATCCCATGTTCAGACCCTATGCGTTCTGTAAGTTTGTCTACTACACCTAAACCATCAACACTTAATACTTGTGGAGCATTTAAGACTTTACCCTTAGTGTACTTGCTATCTTTCTTTTTACTAGTAACCTTACTACCAGTACTTTCAGCATCTGTCATAGTAGTTGCAAAATTCTCTATACTTCTAATCTGGTCTTGTATATTTTTAATCTTAACGTCATCAGCTTTTGTAAGTGTATTCTTGTAAGGGGCACTAGCTAGTATTCCAGCCTTTTCTGCCTCTTCTGGTGTAGCTCCACCTCTAATAGCATTCATAACTACTTTATTTTTATACGCATCTACATCAGCAACACTTTTTACAGCTATGTCCCCACTCTCTGTTAGCATTGGTGCTACATCTTTATTGAGTCTATCAACAGTAGTGTCAAACTTACCTTGTAGTATTTTCATTCTATCATTCGTACCATACAACTTACTCTCAGGATTTACGGAGTCTATCAGTACTTGCTTATCAACACCAGTAGTTTTTGATATATTTGCTACTTCGCTATCATATGCATCAGAGATACGTTTGTACGCATCAGAGATCCCAGCACCTTTATCAGTTTGTAGTATGGCATCTTTAGTATTAGCCTCTATTTGTTGCTTACGCTTAGTAGCATCAACTGTATCTTGGTACATTCTCTCTGCTCTGTCTTGAGCTTGACGACGTA
>Ga0256837_1001661_pt1 | contig 15053 bp, 27 predicted proteins | sample 4562384metaG_FD_185976 | JGI IMG/M metagenome (GOLD analysis project Ga0256837, IMG submission 185976) | Hydrothermal vent microbial communities from Guaymas Basin, Mexico - 4561-384 | ecosystem: Environmental > Aquatic > Marine > Hydrothermal vents | place: Mexico: Guaymas Basin | collected... | reverse complement strand
TGAGGAACTAGAGTCAATTCACGGACCACTTGGTTTAGCAATAGAGAGAGATATGTCATTTGAACCAACACTGTTTGCCACAATTAAGAAGGACGAACATGACAACTACTAAATCAAAAACCATTAGCTTTAAAATAGAAGATATGGCTAGTACAAACCGTATCATGGGTCAAAGAGGAACTATGTATATAGAAGTTACTCTTAGCTTCATAGATAGTGATATGTTGGACTCCCCAGAGTATGATGGAGAGTACATTGTAAAGTGGTCTTCATCATTTGATGAGTGTGAACCTCACTCTATTGCAGATGGACTAAAAAATGAAGTTATAGAACTACTTCTTAATAGCTGTTACGATGAAGAAGATGCTTTTTTTCTTGATGAAAATAGAGGGTATGATTTAAGCCACTTTGAGAAGTACACAATCCCCTATATGACTACACATGACTGTATAAGAGTAGAAGCGCTTATAGCTCTTGCTACTAAATCTATAGTAAGAGCAGAGATTACAAATGAAGCATTAGATGCTGATGCAGTTGATAAGTTAGTCTTAGGTATCAAATCATCTTTTAATAAGAATGAAGGTAACTACAATGGTAATGAAGTAGAAGAATCTGCCATAAGTGCATTTGCTGAGATATTAGAGGATGATAATCTCGTGGAGTTTATACATAATGACTTCTATTATAAGATATTTAAGTCTGCTGATACAGGGTATGTTGTAAATGTATATTCAGATGATGAGAGAGATGAATATGGTGAGTATCTTGAAAAGAACTGTATTGATGGCGGTCTTTGTAGTGGTAACCATAGAGACGCAATTGAGTTTATGTTATGAATTACATACTAATCGTACTGGTCATAATTAGATTCACTTTTTAATATTCATGAGGGTGATTCTAACAATGAAAATATTAGTAGAGCTGCTTAACAAGCTCTACTCAAATAATAACAAGGAAAAATTATGCAAATAAATGTAAAGCATTTGACAACAGCACTAAAGGAGTTAAAATCTCTACCACTCAAAGATAAAAGTATGTTATTGAGCCATATTTTTTTTAAGAATATTCGTAATAAACTTTTTATGAATGTCTCTGATGGCAAAGTATTTAAAAGTATAGAGATTGACTTTAGAGGTAAGATACTAGAATGTGATTGTGACTATGTAGAGTTAAGTAAGTTTCTAAAGATTGTAGATGAGGATTATATAACTATAGAGTCAAATATAGATACGGCTATTTTATCAACTACAATGCAAAAGATAGAACTAGCACAGTTTAAAGCCCAAGATTCAGAGTGTCCTTTTTTATTCACACAGAGGTTAAGTGCTAAGATAGATAGTACGATTATTATAAGTGAATCAGTCTTTAATTCAATAGATTCAAATAACCCTAAATTTGAACTCAATGGTATGCTTATAGACCTTAATAATAAAGCATTAGTCTCTACAGATACAAGAAGATTGGCAGTAGAGCATAAGGATTTTAATGTTACTGGAAATAAAGATATTACCCAACTTATCATCCCAAAAAAAGCACTCACAGGCTGTAGTAGTATCAGAGATATTAAATTTAATAAAAACTTTATCTCATTTATCAATGATAAGGGTGTATCAGTTAGAACTGAACTCCTTGCAGGCAAATATCCAGAGTATAAGAGGATAATTCCTAAAGAGAAAAAGATAAGCATAGAGGTAAATGGCTTAGAGTTAAAGAAGGTACTTAAAAAAGTAAAAGGTAAAGATCTTCAGATAAAACATAAAAATGATTTTATGCATATAGCCTACTATGATTCTTTAAAAACTGTAGATATTGCAAAGATAGCTTGTCAGTATAACTCGAAGCTAGAACTGCTTTATTCTTTATCTGCTACATATCTATATGATGCAATAGTAGAAAATGAAGTAGTTTTAAAAATTAACGATTGTAATCTACCTATAGTGCTACAAAGCGCTGCTGTAAAATCTATAATTATGCCAATCATCACAGATGAAAAAAGTATAGATATAGGAGAAATTGTATCAGATATATACAGGAGTAACTCTACTTTTAAATATAGCTCATTTACAAATACGTCAAGGAAAGTGATAAAAGCAAAGATTGACAATGTTAAAGTAATCAGAGAACTTGAAGATAAAATTAAATATCTAAAGCAAGAGTTACGAGTATATCAGCTACGTAAACAGCCATGGAATAAGCCAGTATCTAATTTATCATCACGACAAAAGGTTGCTTAATATGGAAGAAATTACTGATTATATGATTCAAGAACTTGCGAAAAAATTAGATAATAGAGACTCTGTAGATTTCATACATAATGGTTTTTACTATGAGATATTTGAATCTGCAGAACCAGGATATATTGTTAATGTATATTCTAGCAATGAAAGAGATGAATATGGAGAGTATTTAGACAAACATATTGTTGATGGTGGACTTTGTACAGGAACAGCAAAAAATGCGATTGAGTTCATGTTATGAGTTATTTAGTAATTGTACTATGCCATAATGAAATTCACTATGTAAAACCTTTTAAGTCTCTTAGCGAAGCTGAGGACACTGCTATTGATCTTGCAAATGAGTGGTACAATAAAGATGCGATTTTAGAATTTACCTCACATAAAATAGAAACTATAGCCGAGATGAAAAGCTATTATCAATCAGAATCATATTTTCATAGTGGAGACTATACTCATCTAGTTATTGAAGAGGTTTCTTATGCATGATGTACTACAAGAAATTGAAAATAGAGGGCTTAAGATAGCTGATATAAATTTTGATGATTGTGAGACTTGTGATGAATGTACAACAGTTTTACTTCCAGATGATGAGTGTTATATAGAGTTTGCAACGAATAAGGCACTTTGTACTGAGTGCTGTTTTTATGATGAGTATCTGAGTTCTTATATTCGTGGTACGATTGAAGCCAGTCATACGAAACTTCGACTTGAATTAGATTTAAGTTAAGGAGATCAACTATGAGCTTTTTTTATGTCATTTACTATATATTATTTAGATTACTACAATTCATTATTTTCATTATTCGTTTTTTTTCTGATCTTATGAACTAAGCTGTTCCCATTGGGAATGGCGATAAAACAGCTTCTTTTTTTTAGCATACACTCCATAGTATAGCCGAATGAGCACTTAGCTATTGAGTTGATCTTTTATATTATTTTCCACTATGTTCGTATTCCAATAGCTTTGCATAAAATAATTGTACCATTAGTACATTAGAATAAAATGTAATTACTTAGGTAGCCAAATTTGGAGGAATAAATTTACCATTATCGATATACGGGCTTATACTCTTTCTAAGCTCCATACCTGCCCATGTTAGTTCTATAGAATCCTTAGCATTATAAATGCCATTACGAATTTTATTAAGAGCGTCCAAGTCTGCTTGATTAGCAGTACAAGCTATAAGTGTTTGCTCCCATTTATCAAATATTCTTTCAGCAGCTTTTTTACAAGAACGAAAATATTCACTATGATACCTGGTCCCAGGAGTAAGCATCCAATCAGCTATACATTGTTGAGGAACAATTTCTCCATGATAGCGATGAAGTAACTCAAATACCATTTTCTCCATTTGATTGATATCAATCTTATAGCAACTATACATCTTTGTAGACAACTCTGTGTAATTAATCATTTCTGATCCTTTGTTTTAAATTTTTGACCTACCACTAGCCTACCACTCACTTGAAGTATAATTTAAATTATGCCAAGCGTCCATGAACTCTATTTGACGGTAACTACGTTCATAAGTAAAACATGCGTAACGTAGAGCATCTAGTAAGTGATCATTTTGCTTGGTAGGTCGGTCGAGCAATTGCTCATTTTTATCAACATCCCAGGTATAAGTATTTAACTCATCTTTTAACTGGACTAAGTTATCAAAAATCAACAATTTCTTTGAACGCAACATTCCATCCAACATTGATATTCCGGCTAGTACATCTTTCTTGGCATTACTTATTGGAATACCTCTAGACTTTAATGTCTCAAGTGCATCCTTGCCTGCTGGATCTGCATAAATCATTCCAGCACCTTGTTTTAAAACTCTTTCTAAATCATCTATAGTTGTTTGAGAACGTTTCCACTCTCCTATAACATATACATTTTCAGTATTAGGATCTAGTACAAGGTTCATTATGGCATTAGGATTATTGTAGCCGAAGTCTAAGCCTCTAAAATATATCCATCCTGAAGGAATTTGAAATGGTTTAACATATGTAACCTCTTCAAATATAAGTCCAGCAGGTCTTGTAAACTTAGCTAAAAAGAACATGTCAAATTTCCATCTAGGAAGCATCTCTTTAGCTCTCTCTATTTCCGATAATGGATAGAATGGATTAGAGGCACTTGTAGGATTAAATACTGCTATTTTACTATCCCCTTGAAGCCAACTATCATATACATAAACTTTCAACCAGTGGTTACTAGAATATGGTGTACTAAATATCGCTAGTTGTCCAGCTTTAAATGCTAACCTTTGTAGTGCAGTGTCAAGGACAGGCTTCTTCATAAGTCCACCCTCATCCATAATCACAAAATCGGCATGAACACCTTGCATAGATTCATATGACTCAGCACTCACAAAATAAACAACTCCAAATTCAAATGTCAATCTCATTTCACTCTTATTTAATACATACTCAAATCCCATATCATCAAAATATTTAGTGATGTATTTGAGTGGATTACGAAGTAACATCTTGTATGTTGGAGCAAGTACAATGATTTCGACCTTCTCTCCAGTAAGCTTATATTTTTGATATGCTTTATACTGTAAGTAAATAGGTAACAAAAAAGTCTTGCCACAGCCCGTACCACCGATAAGAGCTACTATTTTAATATTAAGCCCAGTAAGTATGCACTTCTTTTGATAATCAACTAATGTTATATTATGAATCACGACTACTTACCTCATTAAATACTATATTGAATTGTGTATCTTCATTTTTCTCTACAGCATTTAACTTTTGCTCAAGATTGTGGTATTTGAAGATCTCTTTAATTGCTGCTAGTTTTGTTCTATCTTCAACAAGAAAGTCTGACTCTGGATCTATTAAACTTTTAAGTACATTCATACTGTCATACGCTAGTTTTGCAAAGCTATTTTGAAAATACTCTGACTCTAGCTCAGCTATCTTTTGAGAGATATTTTCTTGCTTTAAAAGAGCAAAAGCTTTTTTACATGCATACAGTTCCGAGTATCCAGCTTCTAGTGCAGCTGCTTTTGCATCTCTTAACAATAGATATGATTTACAAAAGTCAATTTGTTTAGCTGTTAATTGAGCACTCATTTTCTCTCTTTATATTTAGTATAATAAATGTTATACTTAGGAAATTGTATCATATTAATTTATGAAACAGAATAGTATAATCCCTATAATATGGGACTTGATGGGGATTTTAATTTGACTTTACAAGATTATGAAACACAATTAAATAAATCTTTTACCTATATAAAGGCAACTAGACTACAAAATATTGAAGTCTTCTCTGCCTCTCCTATTCGAATAAGAGAACAAAAAGAATTTCAATATTATGAAGTTGGAACATCAAATATTACTGATAGTGGTGTTATTATTGTTAATGGGAGTGATAACTTAAAGAGATTAGCTAATGAAAGATCATTTCAAAGGCAGCATTTAAGAGTTGGCGATATAGTTGTTGCCTTTAGAGCTGCTCCTAGGTTTGGAGTTATAGTTGAGACTCCTGAAGTTGAACTTGTTCCTAACACTAGCATGATTGTTATTAGAACTGAATCTGATATTGGTGGTGCTTCCCTTTGTAGTTTTTTAAATCAACAGTTCGTATTTGAATATTTGAGTAGTTTGATGATTGATAGTAATAACAAGCAGTTGTCGGTGAAGATGCTAAGTTCTTTATTGATACCAAGACTAGATCAATATGCCTCTCAAGAATCCTTAAATAAAAGAATTGAGATACAGACTCATTATAATAAAATCAGAACATTGTCACATACTTTAAAGATATAAGTTTATATCAGACTACAACTCTTTAGAATCAACTATAAAAGTTACTGGTCCATCATTATGAATTTCTACATCCATCATAGCACCGAACTCTCCTGTCTGAGTTTTAATACCAAACACTGATATCTCTTTTACAAACTCTTCATATAGCTCTTTAGCTATTTTAGGGATTTCACTATTATCAAAGCTTGGTCGTCTCCCCTTTTTAATATTACCAGCAAGCGTAAACTGAGATATGATAAGGGCTTCACCTTTTATATCAAGTAATGAGAGGTTCATTTTATTATTTTCATCTTGAAATATTCTAAGATTTACGATTTTTGTGACTAGCTTTTTTACATCTTCGCTACTGTCACCCTTTAGCACTCCCAAAAGAATATTTAATCCAGTTCCAATACTACCGATTACTTTATCATCAACAGTAACTTTTGAACTGCTTACTCTTTGTATAATGCACTTCATGTAATCATCCTTCTATAAGTCTTGCTACTTGACCGGAGCAGTTTGCACACTTACCCCTAAGAACTAAATCATCTTTATCTATAGCACCCTCAAAATCAACTATTTTAACCATATCTTTACATTTAGAACAGTATACATTAGATAGAAGTTTAGATTTCATATCATCTGGAATTTCATTAAATTTTTGCATTGCTTTTTTATCAAACTTTATCATCTCAAGTCCTATTCAATTATATATTTTATTTATTTGAAATAATTCTAGTTTATGAAACTTCAACTTTTCATCCATCATTTCATCTAGTAAACTAATAAAAAGTTTCTCACTACTCATTACTTTTTTTATAATCTCTTCATAGTCATTTATTTGAAGCTCTTTTGCAAGTTCTTCAAAATCACTGTAGCTAACTTCATCTGACATTTTGCCATTGATATTCAACATCATAGTTCTTTGTCCATTAGTATTGTTATACATTAGGTCATAAGCAGGAGAAAGTCTCCAGTTCCCTTGTCTGTCCATTAAAAAAGAGTAGTTTTTCAAGTGATCATCATTATTGTTATAAACATAGTTGAAAATCATTCTTCTATACATCTCTTCTATATCTTCTTGAGGCACATCCAGGTGTAACTTTACAATTTTCATAATGTCTTTATAATCAACTCTTTTTGACTTATCAACATGAAGCAAGCCTGCTAAAGTATGTGTATGCAACCTATTATTGTCTTCATCTATATCAAATCTCTCTATTGCAAAGTGTTTATACCCATCATCATCTTCAAATAAATATGTATCTGTAATATCGATACCACAGCTTTTAGCTACTTTAGAATATATAAATTCTGTAATTGCATCTGCTCCATACCCAGCCTTGTCACTCTCATCAATCTTGACTATAAGTGATTTATATCTCTTTTTTTCTTTACCAATATAAAACTTATTTTCTTTTTTATCGTAATTAAGAATCATTTTTTGTCTAGCACCACCGGCAGGAGAGAATGATTTGTACATATCAATTGCTATTCGTATAGACGAAAAAGAGTTTTTTTCTAATATATTTCTCTTAAGATTTTTAGCATCATTCAACTCTATAGGTATATTTGTACTCTTTATAGAATCAATAGCAGGCTTATAGCTAAGAGCTCCCAAGCTCACATCTCCCACAAACAATAGTTTATCTATAATATTTGGTTCAAATCTTTCATAGTTCCTCTCAAAGTAACCATCAATTATTTTCATACCAAAACTATCAGGAAGAGAATCTGCAAACACTCCAGCGATGCCATTTTGAAAATCCAAACCCTGAAATGAGTATTGTGCCTTAGTTAGTTCTAAATAGAGTGGAGAAATATTCATTGTAAAAGATTTATCATATTTAAAATATACCGTACCACTAACCAGTATCATCTCTCCAACAAGCATATCCCAAATATAAACATAGCATCTACTGTTATTTTGCACTTTTAACTCTCTTTTTAGCTTTCTTAGTTTGTTCAGTGACATAATTAAATGCATCCACTTCTATTCTCTGTTTAGCAAAATCAAACATCTCATTAAAGATGTCTAATTTCTTCAATGCTCTCAATATAGAGATTAAATTATCTAAAGTGATTTTAGAGTGCTGCTCTAGGTTTCGGACAACATGAACTTTAACATTTGCCTTTAGTGCAAGTTCACTTTGCTTCAACTCTTGCATTATCCTTTCTTCTTTAATTCTAGAAGAAAGAATAATTGCAATATCTTCATTTGTTGAGAAAAAATCTATTTTATCATTCATATTTCAATCCTATTACACTTATTAAAGTAATTATAGCTAAAAATACTATATTATTATACTTATTAGTATAATAGATATAGATAAGTCTTTTTATGAATGTTCATGAGTTAGTGTCATAAAAGTTTATAGTGCTTGTAGCTTACAACTTCTTGCTAATCAATACTCTTTGTGATTTACACTCTACATATGATAATTCCATAGTATCATTATAGAAAATACTATATTGATTATACTTAACACCTAGCGTTAAAGCTTCTTCCAGAGATATATCATAAACTAAATACGAATCTTCCTTATGCTCATTATATTGCCCAATAGAATCTAAAACCTCATACTTAGACAAATCAGCTTCTAACATCTTGTTTGCGGTTAAATTTTCTATATCCGTTGTTGGCTTATTGTTTGGATTCCAGGCAGTAAGTATTGCAAAGCTTCTGCTGCAATAGGCTCTCTTAAGAGGTTTATTTAAAGAGAACCATATATCATGACTGTTGTCCTTTAATAAAAACAGATTCTTCTTATAAATCTCTATTAAGTCCTTTTCAATCATTAAATAAGCACCCTACTCTACACTATTATTTTGAGCCAACTTATCTACAATCTTTTTAAGGTCAATAGATTTCTCCAATTCACTCTCAACATCTTCTTTTAGTGCTGTAATAGGAAGTACATTATTAACTATCGCAAATTTAAAATCACCGTCTATATCCGTAATCAGATAAGACGGTAGTTTTAATTCTTCTACCCAGTCATATATCTCATTAATTAGTTTTTTTGGTAGTACCATTCGTTTAGATACCAGGTACTTCAATACTTTTTCTCTCAACTCTTCAAGCTTTTGCTGTTTAAATTCATCATTAAACATATACACATCCAAAAGACTTGCAGCATGTTTATATTGTTTATTATCTAGCAATAGAAATAACATCTTTTTCTTTTGAGAGATAAACTCTTTGTAGGTCTTATCATCAACACAAAATTTTTGTAGGTTTCTTTGTGTATTTAAAATTACACTATAGACTTCTAAAACTACCAGTTCATGGTCAAGATTGTCTATCCAGCCATCATAGATATTTTCAAATCTTTCACTATTATTTGCATATTCTATTAGGCTTTTAAATGTTTCTCTTGTGTCATAACTAAGAGCTGCAAGATATTTTGACTTTTGAGTTTGTGTGTGTAGTCTACTGTACTCACGGAATAAATTATAAATATTTTTTGACAAAAGTAACTTCCTTGTATTCTTCTATTGAGATTATATTACAAATATATTCAATATCTCTTTATACTACTCTTCTATGTTAATCCAAACACCATTACCAAGATATATTGGTTCATAGTATTTTGAATAGTCATTATCATCTATTAATGCAACAGCAACATCATCGTTTAATCCAACTCCACCACATCTCTCTAAGCGATTAACTAATTCTGCTAAATTATCCTCTAGTAAAAACTTGATGTTTTTCTTTTTGAGTTCTTTTATTAGATTTATTTCAAACAAGAATACAGAACATTTTTCTTTTTTTGTCATATCAATATTCACAAGATTTTTTAACTCAAAATACTCCTGTGGAAGATAGACAATCCTACCATCATACCAAATCAAGTTTGTCACTCTTCCTTGATAATAGAGTCTAAAGTTCTTTACATTTTCATCTATATCTGAAAGTTTTGTATACTCTTTTAGTAAGCTCTTGTTTGTAATTATAAACATAATTTCCTTTTCCTATTTTAATCTATTTTCTTTTGAAGTTCTAAAAATACTTTATATGATAAAGCACGAATATGCTCTTTCATGTATAGCTGATTACCCCACTTAGATTTATCAAAATATTCCAAAGCAAACTCTTGAAAACTTTTCTCTTCTTGAGTATGGAAGGCATCTAATACTTGAAATATCAATAATGCTACATGATCTCCAAAAGAACCTGTCCACCATGCTATTGGAGTGTAAAATCCCATAGTATCCATTTGATAATTAGCAGAATTAGCTAACTTTGGGACAATATCGTATATTTCTTCTTCATCTAATCCACAGTTTGGACAAACTATAGCTTTTTCATACGGGATATAAAAAGCTTCACATTTTAAACATTGATGATCGTACATAATATGTAATGACATGTTGCTTCCTTTTAATCAAATTGTTTTCTAAAGATTGTTGGTACATCATAATCTGTACTGCTATTTTTCTTTTTGCCTCTTCTTAAAGAAATATCTCCAATAATAGGTTTTTTTATCTCCATTATTATCTCTTTACTCACTCCACCATAAGCACTAAGTATTTGCTCAATTGTTACACAGTAACCTTTTATATGAGCCAAATCTACTGAATCGGAACCGTTAGCTACACAATCTCTATACTCGGTATATCCAAGTTTTAAACTTTCTAATAATTCATCTTTGGGTATCTGTATCATTTACTTATCCTTTTCAAATATCATTAAGACATCTTTTATTTCAGCATAACTTTCTAATGCAGCAGCTTTCCCAATCTCTGGCTTCATTCCAGCACCTTTACCATCTGTAATCTTTTTACCTATCTGTAGTTTATGTGGTACTTTAGAGTTTTTAAGTGCTTGTGCATCGGTATTTATTGCAACAAGTTTTACCTTATCAGCAATATCACTATCCACTAAGTTATCCACCATATTACTACCTCCTCCACCAACACCTACAACAACTATTTTTACACCATCAGTTCCTATTTTTTCTGTTACTTTAAATTCTTTCACCATATCTCCTTTCATATATATTACTACTACTATTAAACCAATCCAACTCTTTCCCTTTGGTTACGAAGGGAGCTTACTTTACTTATATTCTCCTCCTTGAGATAGCTTTTTTGTTCATCTGTATTCCCCTTCTTATTAATATTCTGAAGCACTTCAACCTCTTTGGAAAGCTTTGCTGATGTTATATCTTCATTCTTATTGAATATTTTATAAAATTCTTTTTCATCTAAATCATAACTTTCAGTCCATATTTTTAAAGCTTCTTTTTGATGCAAAGCTCTTAATTCTATAGAATCAAATAATCTAAAATCTCTTATAAGTGCTTGATCTATCTTATGGTATTCAAGATTAGTAGAAATTAATATCTTAGATTTTTGTGTAGTTAATCCATCCGTATATGTGAGTATTTTTCTAATTATTTCATTGTGAATTTTTTCTTCTGCTGATGAAATAGTTTCATTTCTCTTTTGAAGTATATAATCTACATCATCCAAGATGAGTGCATGAAAGCCTTGTTGTCTAAGTTTTATCCAAAATTCTTCTTCCGCTAAGACATCACTGTTAGCAGGACGAGCTATTTTTAATACATTCGTATCGTTAACTTGCTGTGGATTATCAATTAAATGCTTTATAAAAAGAGAGATAAGTTTTGATTTTCCAAGACCAGGTTTACCTGTAAGCTGAAGCATCACAGAACGGCTATCTAAGAACTGTTTAAATAGTATATTTGTATCTAAATAAGGTTCATAAAATACATTTGTAACTTCGCTAAATATATCTTTTGTAAAATACTCTACATTAGAACTAACCATACCAAACTGTTGATTATAAAATGAATGATATTCTATAGTAAAAGAATCTATTTTCACCTCTTTATCTAATCCCATTATATAGTTATAATATTTGTAGTAAGTATCTATATCTTTAGCAAAAAGCTCATAATATACCTCTGAACGCTCTTCGCTTCCTTCAATTGGTTTTTTACTAATGATAATAAGGATTTCATCATTCATTACTAAATAGTTGGTATATCCACCCTCTATTTTAATATTTTTAGTAAAGCGAGTATCTTTTAGTATCTCTTCAACTGTACCTTCTTGTATTTGAATGAGCTTATCTATAGAAAACTCATACTTTGATGTAATCCAGTTTGCGAATAGTCTTGTACTGATAGAGTCATCACTGTGTATTATTGATGTTTGCATATTGTCATTTCCTTTTATTGTTTTATTGGATTTATTCATTCTCTTATGTTTTTTAATTTTTTGATAACTCTGAGATAATGGGTAGTAATTTGCTTTGGTTAGCATAGTGTGCTTACTTCTTTCAAGACTCAAGTTTAAACTACTATTATGGTCTACATCAATCATATTCTCTATATATCGCAGAGTATGTTGCATAGAGTTTGTTGTATCAACCATATCTCTTTTGTCTAGTCTAGCTTGTGACCTTACTAATAGATGTTTATCTAATACATTTTGAGGGTGTTTCCGTCCAGCAATAAATTCATTATTCATCCTGTTAAGTTCTAAATATTGCATCTATTCTTCTTTCTTGATTAGAAAAATTTTAATATTAAGTTTTGTAGAAACTTTTTGTAATCTTTCTAAAAATCTATTATCATTTTTACCTACTATTAAACCGATAGCAGGATCTTTTTCTGTCATGTGAGCATAATATAAAGACTGACCTATACCTTCTGCCCATTTTTTAGCAAAATCGACTTCTATGGCATACTTATCCGTTAAACAATCCACTCTTGTTCTATCTTGTAGAACAAATTCCATCTCTCCCTTTAGCTCATCACAAAGAACTGTTTGGTAATGCTTTTCATTGTATTTCTTTGATGTATATGAACAACCTATAAGAGATAGTGAGAAAAATAGTATTAGTATAGATTTAATCATTTCTATACTTTTACTCTAAGATGTTTTATCTTCGTATCTAAAGCATCTATCTGCACTTGTTTTTTATGTTCATGTATCTCTTCTTCTATCGCTGTTACTAACTCTCTTTTTACATTTGCTACTACAGCAACAGCTTTAGGTACATTTTTAATTGCACAGCCTGTAGTATTGAGTGCTAACTTTGCTACAGACTTAGTTAAGCCAAATATACTACCAACGACATTCATCTTTGTTTTTTTATCATCAAATGCCGTATCAAAACAGTTACCTAAATCATCAAACATACTTTCTGCATTGTCCATAAGAACATCGCAATCATTTTTCTTTCTATACATTACTGATCCTTCATATATTTTTGTAAGATTAGATCACTCTTTGTTAAAAGTAACTCTTTAGCTAGTATTCGATCTTTTTTACTATCTGACTCCTTAGTGACTTTTACTTTAGGCTGACTATTTGTAAAAGGATTTGTTGCTATATTAAATATCTTTAAAGTATTAAAGCCTATAAGCCATAGTATGAATAGATTAGTAGTCCACTTTATTATTAGAAGAAAATAAACACTCATACCACTTGATACATTTACGGCATCACTTATAATTAAATTTATAAGTATTAATGCAATAATTGAACCAAATAATATAAGAAAGCTTCTCTTTGCTTTTTTATACAGACCTGCAAATAATAAATATTTTAAAGCTTTAAACATTTTATATCCCTGTCAATAAGAATAAAGCGATAGTAAAAGCAATACCTTTTCCAAGACCTGTTATCTCATTCTTCATGTCTTCTACTTTGGTAGCGACTAGACTCTCAATATCTTCATCACTTACATCATTAATATCAATGCCTTTTTCTATTAAGCTGTCTTGCACACCTGAATATGCTTTTTCTCTTAAAAGAGAATCTAAACTTTTTTTACCATTGCTATATAATTCTTTTGTTGCATCAACCATGTCTTTCTCCTTATATTCCAGTTAATAAACTGATTACTATTCCGATACCAATTCCAGTACCTACTTTTTTACTATCACTTTTCAGTATCTCAATTTCATCAGCTACTAAATTATTAAAAGCTGTGTCTTCAAGCTGTGTATAGTCAACACCTTGTTCTTGTAGCTTGTTGATAATATTTTTGGTTGCATACTTATTTACTTCTATTCCAAAGTTTTTCTTAACTTGGTTAAGCATATCTATCCCCTTTTGGAATTATTGTTATTACACTACCTTCTCGGTAAACAACTTTAAAATTTTCAAATCCAGGAAGAACAAACTGTGTTGATCTACTCGTTGGTACAACATCTCTTAAAATCTTTTCTAAATATTCAATTGCAAAATTCACATCGAAACATGTATAGGTTTCCTTTGTCATTACTCTTTCTAAAAATCTTTGTCCTGCGTGTATTGAAACTTTCATATTGTTGTCCTTTTCTGTTTTGATTATGTATAGTATTCTTTTATAATGACAAAAACAGTCATTTAGTAAACAATTTAAAAAGAAGTAAGCTGAATGATTTAATTAATATAAGAGGTAAGAATTAGGGTTATAGAAAGAAGTTTACTAGAGGTATAGATAAGTATTATGAACTAAATGTTATGTGGTTTCTATTATTAATTCATCTACTTCATCTGTTTCAGGATATTGGAATCTTCTAGCCATATCTTCTAGCACATCTTCTGGGATGAATTTATTTTTAGCTTGCAGACGATTACGCTCTTTGATTGTATCTATGGTAGTGGTAAACAATCTTATATTTTTAGTATAATTGTCAGGAAGGTTACTTAACCATAAATTTCTTCTATCTATTGTTAAGTTAGTCATATCAACTATTATGTTGTTACTTTTTTTAAGTGCTGTGTGATACTGTAGGTTTACCTTATCATCTATATCTTTATGCAAGTCTTTCGTAAGCGAACTCCAGCATTCATTATATGTTGTGCCTATCCCATATTCAAGAACAAGGTTATCACGAGAAAGCACTAAGCCATCAAATCCATTAGGGTATTGATCCATAACATAAGTTGATTTTCCACTATTGGATATACCACTGTAAGCCTCCCCTTAAACCGAACTAGTTTAAACGGAACAATTCATCTCTAAATTGTACTTATCCAAATATTCAATAGGGCTTAATTTTCCTAAAGTTGAGTGAGGTCTGTAATTATTAT
>Ga0256837_1001660_pt1 | contig 15056 bp, 11 predicted proteins | sample 4562384metaG_FD_185976 | JGI IMG/M metagenome (GOLD analysis project Ga0256837, IMG submission 185976) | Hydrothermal vent microbial communities from Guaymas Basin, Mexico - 4561-384 | ecosystem: Environmental > Aquatic > Marine > Hydrothermal vents | place: Mexico: Guaymas Basin | collected... | reverse complement strand
GTCTATGAGGATTTCTCCCCTTCTTACAAGTTCTCTGTTGTATTTCTTCCAGTCTCTTTCCATGGCAGGATTATTTTAACCTACCTAATTTTTGGACACAGCACAAACACTGTAGAAAAGAAAGAATATAAACCTGAAAAATACGCAACCTTTACCTTACTTGAACTTGAAAAGTGGTTGGTGGAATACATAGTCAACTACTACCACAAGAGAATTCATACCGAACTTGGTATGACTCCAGAAGAAAAGTTCCAGATTGGTATTTTTGGAGGCGGTAGAACTAAGGGAATGGGACTTCCAAAGCTGATAACGGGAGAAGAAGCAAAGAAACTTTGGTTGTCTCTACTTCCCTCTTTTAAAAGGACTATCCAGAAAGATGGAGTTCACTTTGGAGGACTCAGATACTTTGACAGCGTGCTTAAACCGTTTATCAGATACGGTAGAAAGGGAGAGAAGCAGAAGGTTTACACGTTTAAATATGACCCAAGAGACGTGAGGTTCGTTTACTTCAAGCATCCAGAAACTGGAGAGTATTACAGAATTCCTTGCAGAGACAGAAGACTTCCCAAACTCTCCATCTGGGAACTCAAAGAGATGAAAAAGAAACTTAACCTCAAAAAGAGATACAACGAAATGCAACTTGTGGAGAGCATCCGCAAGTTAGTTGAAATAGAAGAAGAAGCAGAAAAGAAAACCAAAAAAGCAAAGAGGAGAAAGAACGCTAATTCCCTTTACGCTTTCAAGAAAGAAGTTGAAGCTAAAACAATAGGAAGTGGAAGCGATGCGGACGAAAAACAAAAGCTGACCAACGAAGTTCTTCAAACTTTAGACGTTGACGACCTTGACGACATTGAACCGTTTGAGGTTGAATAGGAGGAATTCATGACTGTTACAGTAAACTTTTCAAAAGAAGAGGTAGAAAAACACATTAACTCTCTCATTCCAGCTACAAGAGAAGCATTGGAACTTTCCGATGAGGAGAGAATTATTTTCGCTATGACGGACAGATTCATAAACTACAGCAGAGCTAAAAGGATACTTGATTACATGAACCTACTCCTCAAACTTCCGAGACAACCACGAATGAAAGGAATCCTGCTTTATGGAGAGTCTGGAACAGGGAAGACTATGATAGTTAGACACTTCTTTGAGAAGTTTGCTCCCAGAGAAGATGAAGATGACGACGCCGACGAGATTCCAGTTCTGCTTATAGAAACTCCAACAGAACCTAAAGAGAAACTTTTATACGACAAGATTATGGACACTCTCGGCGTTCCTTACAAGAAAAACGAAGATATACTGGATAAGGAGAGGAACGTTGAACATTATGTTAACGTTCTGCGAATTAAGATGCTGATTTTTGATGAATTTCATAACGTCTTAAACGGAACTGCTATTCAACAGAAGAGGATTCTCGCAGCTATAAAGAGTCTTACCAATAGATTGTGGATACCAATAGTGTTAGTTGGAACAAAGGACGTTCTGATAGCAGTTGAAACTGACGACGAAGTAAAAAGGAGGTTTGACCCTTATCAGCTGCGTCCTTGGACAATGGATAAGGAATTTCTTAAGCTGCTAAGAACGATAGAAACTACACTGCCGCTGAAACTTCCTTCCTACATGTGGAAGAACAGGGAACTTGCTGAGTGGTTGCTGGAGCGAACGGATGGGATACTGTCAGAGATAATTCACCTGATTAAACTTGGAGCGAGGGAAGCGATACTTTCTGGGGAAGAGAGAATAACGCTGGAAGTTTTAAAAAGGGCTAATCCTTTTGAGTAGTTCACCGTCTTGTAGAGATTCTGAAAATTGATTCTTTGCTAAGATTACTTTATCATAGTACTTAGAAACTGGTGGAAGAGTTAAGCAAATGGCTACGGCAGAGCAAATAAAAGCTTTAATAAAAGCGCATTTATCTGACGATAGGGAAAGCTTCATAACTACCGTTCTCCAAATGGCAGCTCATGAGGCTAAACGGGGGCGTTACTCTGTAGCACACGAAATTCGCGATCTTATAGATCAAGCACGAATGAAAAATCGAACAGTCATACCGAAATCAGAGCTGGAAAATCTTGTGTTATATATAGAACCTAAAGAGAGGTTAAATACCTTAGTTGCTGACCCTTTAATTCTAAGACGTCTTGAGAGAATTATAAGAGAATATTGGCAACAAGACAAACTTAAAAGATATGGTTTAGCCAATCGACGCAAAATTTTGCTAGTAGGGCCTCCTGGAACGGGGAAAACTTTAACTGCCGAAATCTTGGCAGGGGAATTACATTTACCTCTTTATGTTATTTTGATGGATAAGCTTGTGACCAAATTTATGGGAGAAACCGCAGCTAAATTGAGAAAAATTTTTGATATGATGGCTGAATACCAAGGGGTATATTTCTTTGATGAGTTTGATGCTATTGCCACAGACAGAACTAATGAAAATGATGTTGGAGAAATGCGCAGAGTCCTAAACTCCTTTCTCCAGTTTATAGAATGGGATAATTCTGATAGCCTTATTGTAGCAGCAACTAATAATCCTCAAATGCTAGATAAAGCGATTTTTCGGCGTTTTGATGATATTCTCTATTATAAATTACCTACAGAAAAAGAAATAAAGCAAATTATTAGAAATTCACTTGGAACATTTATGAACAAAAAACTTTCATTTAAAACCTTGATAGAGGAGGCAAAATCTCTAAGTCAAGCTGAGATTACTAAAGCTTGTAAAGAAGCTATAAAAATCTGTATTCTTGAGAATCGTAAAACAGTAACAACAGCTCTTTTAAAGAATATTTTGCAAGAAAGGCGAAAGGTGTATGAAGGTTTGCTTATGTTTGAAGGGAAAGATTAAGGATGAAAAAGGTTAAACGCTATAAACATATAGTATTAGATAGTAGCTATAGTGAAAGTGTGCCCTTTAAACCGGTTCGTAGTGGTTTTAGGAAACGTATTCCTGAAAGAGATCGAAAGTCGCATGGCGAGAAACTTGTAAAACAATTTCATTTTGCTTGGGAAGAAGCAACAAAAAGAGATGAAGAAAGAAAAGCAATAGCTCTTCCTACTAAAGAAGGAATTTACTTAGAGATAGAAGGTCTCTTTGATTATGATTTAGAATTGCAAAAATTAGAAGATAGGAGATGTGGAATAAAGTTACTGAATGTTCGACAACAAAAAGTAGAAGAAAGAACAAAAGAGCTTGCATCCATTTTCATCCCAAATGGAAAAGAAAGCTGTTTTCTAAAAAAGATTCGAGAATATCTAGAGGAAGAAACAAAAAAAGGAATTCCTCGCAATAATGATTTAATTGCTAAAATTGAGAACATTCGCCTTGCAGTGGTCGAATCTTTTTGGCAAGATAGCAAAGATCTACTGCCGAAAAAAGATAAAGTCTGGTGCGAAATATGGATTTGGTTTGAGGAAGAGAAGAAAAAAGCAACAATAGAGAATTTTAAAGGTCTTCTTAGAAGTTTAAAGATAGAATTTAAAGATAAAATCTTATACTTCCCTGAAGTGGCGGTTATTTTAGCTAAATGTAACTTGTAGGATTTGAAAGAGTTACTCGAGTCCTCTTCTAATATCGCAGAATTCAGGAGAGCTAATGAGACTCCTCGCTTCTTTATAGCAGAACTTCGGAGAAATGAACAAGCAGAGTGGATAGAGGAACTTTTGAATCGTTTGGAAATATCTAAAGATGACACGGTAGCTGTTACTATATTGGACACAGGAGTTAATAATGGACATCCTCTTCTTAGCCCGATTTTGGATGACCAAGATTGCCATACATGCGATCCTTCATGGGGTAAACATGATCATCTAGGTCATGGAACTCTTACGTGTGGAATAGCAGCTTTTGGAGATCTTCAAAAAGTTCTAGAAAGTAGATTACCGGTAAAAATTCATCATCGTTTAGAATCAGTTAAGATACTTCCTCCTAAAGGGAGAAATAATCCTGAGCTTTATGGAGCTATAACCATTCAAGCAGTTCTTAGGGCCGAAATTCGGGCTCCTCATAGGAAACGTATTATATGTATGCCTATTACTTCGGATGGTAAACATATTGGTGAACCATCTTCTTGGTCTGGAGCAATAGATCAAATTGCTTCTGGTTATATCATTCAAGACACCCCCAATCCTGAACAAGATGAAGCAAGGTTATTCATCGTTTCAGCAGGAAATGTAAGGGAGAAATATTGGAAAGACTATCCAGAAGGAAATAAACTTTATTCTGTTGAAGACCCAGGACAAGCATGGAATGCAGTAACCGTAGGAGCTTTTACTGAAAAGTATCTTATTACTGAAGATAATCTTAATAGCTTTAATCCTGTAGCTCCCCGAGGAGGCCTTTCTCCTTTTAGTAGCACTTCTTTCCTATGGGATCGTAATCGTTGGCCAATCAAACCCGAGATTGTGTTGGAAGGTGGTAATCTTGCTAAAGAAGAATCAAGCAACTTTCTTACCGTCTGTGATGATCTTTCTTTGCTTTCTACCAATCACGATTTTCAAAAAAACTATTTCTGTCCTCATAATGGTACAAGTGCAGCAGCAGCTTTAGCAGCTTGGATGGCAGCTCAAATTCAAGCTACTTATCCGGAAATTTGGCCTGAAACGGCACGTGCTCTTCTGATCCATTCCGCAGAATGGACGGAAAAAATGAAGGAACATTTTTTGCAGGGAAAAAATAAAAGAAACTATGCTGATCTATTACGGATATGTGGTTACGGAGTCCCTAACTTGGAGAAAGCACTATACTCTTTCGGTAATGCCTTAACTCTTATTATTCAAAATGAAATTCAGCCTTTTGAAAGAAAAGAATCTGGTGAATGTAAGATTAAAGAGATGCATATTTACGAACTTCCATGGCCTAAGGAAGTACTTGAATCTCTTGGAGAAACTCCAGTCACTCTTAGGGTAACATTGTCATACTTTATAGAACCTTCTCCTGGACAAAAAGGGTGGAGATATCGATATAGGTATGCTTCTCATGGATTAAGATTTGATATTAATACTCCGTACGAAGATAGGAAAACCTTTATTAAGAGACTTAACGCTGCAGCCAGAGAAAAAGAAGACAAAAATTTTGATGGTGGTAGTGATCGATGGCTCATTGGCAAGAAAAATCGAAATTTGGGATCTATACATTCAGATATTTGGGAAGGAATTGCAGCAGAGCTTGCAACTTGCAATTTGATAGGAGTTTTTCCTGTTTCTGGCTGGTGGAAAGAACGTCCTTGGCTTAACCGTTGTAATAGGAAAACACGTTATGCTTTAATAGTCTCCCTTTATACTCCGCGAGAAGAAGTAGATCTTTACACATCCGTGTTAAATAAGGTGAAAGTATCTCAGAAGATAGAGGTAAAGGTATAGAGATATTTATGGTGTAGTTTTATTGTGATCTTTACCAACAGTCAGGTTGCCTTTTTCCAAGAGAGCACTTATTATTTCATTCAAGTGCTGATTAATAGACTTGTATCCATTGTCTATTAACCACTTCTTGTATTTTCTTAATTTTTCTTCTTCTATCCTGAGACTAATTTGAACTATCTTCTTTTTTTCTTTTCCCATTTCTATCACTCCTTGCAACTATAGTTGCATAGTTGTATAATTCCAAGAAGTTGTAACCGTGTAAGAGAATAATAACAGATGGAAAGAAAACTTCTGTGCAAGTTACAGGGGTTACAGAGAAACAGCCTGACTAACTGCAAAATACGGATACATCCTCAACCCTTGGAGAACGAGCTTATTTCTTCTTGGTTTTGTAGAATGTCCGTAAGAAACTTTACCGTTCCCTCAACGTTTTTAAACCTTTACTTAGGAGATTTTAAGTCTGTATTTAACTCTGATTTTGACTGGAACAGGGAAGATTTTATAAAAGCAGTGTCCCAGAAGGTGGGATTTTCTGAGGACAAAGTTTTCTCTCTTACATTAAGAAGCTACGAAGGATATCTGTTTGAAGCTCAAAAGAAATTTAGCAGTAACAAACCTTTCGTAAATCCAGTAGGATTCAGAGGAGGAAGAAATAGAAACTACGGATTAAGATTCTGCCCTTACTGTCTTCGGGAAAGCGAGCATTTTCGTAAAAAATGGAGACTTACTTTTTCAACCGCTTGCGTTAAACACAAAGTGTTTCTTCTTGACAGGTGCCCGGAGTGTGGAGAACCTCTTACCATACAGAAGTGGAGAAATGACAAGTTAAACTTCCACTGCTGGAAGTGTGGATTTGAGTTTAGGGAAGCTGAGGCTGAAAAAGTTCCAGAAGAGTCTAAAGGAATAGAAGCTATTGAAGAACTTTATGAGATTTTAGAAAGGGGATACTTTGAGTTTGACGGAAGAGTCTATTATTCTATAGCTTACTTTAAAGTTTTAGGTCACTTCACTAAGGTTGTTTACAACTGGAAAAAGAGAAACTGGAACTTGCTTGGAAAGGAAGAAGAAATCGTTGAGATTAAGCTGTCCGATAAAGCAAAAGGAATTGTTTATTATAATATTCCTCTAAAAGAGCAATACGTGCTATTTACCGTTTTAGTTGATGTTTTATCTTCAAAGGAGAAATTGGAGAAGTTTATCGTGGATAATGGACTTCAGAAGACGGAACTAACAAAAGATTTCGAAGATTATCCGTTTTGGTATAAAGCGTTTGTAGATAAGTATAGCGGAGAAGGATATGTTCCTACCATCGAAGAAGTGAAAGAAGCTGTAAAATATCTACACGAAATTGGACTAGAAGTAAACTGGAAGAACCTGAGAATGATTACAGGAAGGTTTTTAGACGGAAGAAAGAGAAAGGATGTGAAAAAAACTATTAGTGAAGGGTAAGCTATGAAAAGACAGGTGGTAACTACTGAGAATAGAATACCAAGTAGCATAGAAATCTTAAAAAAGCATTTTCCAGACTGTTTTGACAAAAATGGGAACTTCAATTTAGAAAAATTCAAACAAAAAGTAACTAAAGAGGGTATAGATTTTTCAAAGGAAAGTTATAGTCTCGAATGGCTTGGGAAAAGCTATGCGAGAGTATTGGTAAATGAACCAGCACGAACTTTATTGAAAGAGGATGAGGAATGGAATCAGAGAGAAGAGAATAAAAATTCTCAAAATATACTGATAAAGGGAGATAACTTAGAGGTTCTAAAACATTTAGTGAACGCTTATTACGAAAAGATAAAAATAATATACATTGACCCGCCTTATAATACAGGAAATGACGGATTTGTATATCAAGATGAACGAAAATTCACAGTAGAAGAACTTATGGAACTTGCTGGAATTGACGAAGAAAGGGCGAAAAGAATACTTGACTTCGTAAACAGCAAAAGCAACTCTCACTCTGCATGGCTTACCTTTATGTATCCACGTCTATATATTGCAAGAAGGCTTTTAAGGGAAGATGGAGTTATTTTTGTAAGTATTGATGATAATGAAGTGGCTCAACTCAGGATTCTGATGGATGAGATTTTTGGGGAAGAGAATTTTGTGGCTCAATTTCCCCGATCTATAGGAACTGTTCCAAAAACTACATCAGGAATTCAGAACAGGCATGATTATGTCTTATGTTATCTAAAGAATAAAGAAGATATTTTTGGAATTAATGAAGAAATTTCTGAAGAACATTTTAAATATGATGATCATGATGGAAGAGGAAAATACGCATTAATACACCCATTAGATTCAGGAACCATTAGATACTCAAAATCACTAGATTTTAAGATAGAATTTAATGGAAGAATTTTTGAACCCGGTCAACATGTAAAAAAATAAACCAAAAAACAAATGGTCATGGCGATGGAGTAAAGATTTGGTGGAGTGGGCAATTGCTAATAACATAATTGTTGAAAAAAATAACAGGCTCTATACTAAAAATTATAGAAATTTAAAAATAGAGAAAATTGGAAATAGTTATCGTCTCGTAGAAAAAAAAACTGGAAAACCTTTTACAAGTGATACTCTTATGTCGGAAGATTATGGAAACCGTATTGCTACAAGGGAAATAAATGACTTATTAGGGGGCGATTATTTTAAGCACCCCAAACCCACAAACTTAATAAAGATTTTAGTATCTATGATTAATGATAATAAAGATATGATTATTTTAGATTTCTTCGCTGGCTCAGGCACAACAGGTGATGCAGTAATGCAACTCAATGCTGAGGATGGCGGAAATCGCAAGTTTATCCTTGTTCAGCTTGATGAACCAATTGACCCTAAGAAAAACAAAACTGCTTACGATTTTGTGAAAAATGAGCTTGGAGTGGAAAATCCAACCATTTTTGACATTTGTAAAGAAAGACTTATAAGAGCATCCAAGAAAATAATTGAAGATAAAAAATCCGAACTTGAAGAATTAACAGCACAGATAGAGAAAATTAAAAGTAAAGAGAAGCTTACAAAAAAAGACGAAGAGAAATTAGACACGTTAGAGGAAAGACGACAACAAGTAATTGCACAATTAGGAAACATTAAAAAACAAGACTTTGGATTCAAGATTTTTGAGACAATTCCAATATGGGAAGATTATCTAAAAGACGAAAAAGAGCTTACTGAACAGACGGAACTTTTTAGTGCTGATGGACTCTCAGAAGAAGACTTAAAAGCTTTGCTTATAACATGGAAGACTTACGATGGAATTCCTCTTACAGAGGAGTGTAAAGAAATAGATTTAGGAGGTTATACAGGTTATTACTGTGGTAATAATCTGTATTTAATACATAAAGGTTGGAAAATCGATAATCTTAAAGCTCTTTTAGAAAAGCTGGATGTTGATGAAAATTTCGCTCCAGATAGAATCATCATCTTTGGATATAACTTTGATAGTAAGCATCTTAAAGAGATAATGGACAATATTAAAAATTATGCTAATAAAAAACAGATAGAGATTGAAGCGATTTTGAGATTCTAAAGAGGGAAGATGAGTAAGAAATTCCGTTTTGAAAAGAACTTACCTCACCAGACGAGAGCAGTAAACAGTATTATAGAAGTTTTCGAAGGGTTGCCTACCAGAGAACCGTCTGAAATCAATGCTAACTTGGTTAATCCCATTATAGATAAAGATGCTGAGATCTATAGATACAGAAAAAATATACAACGGGTACAGGAAGTAAATAGTATTGCTTTTAAACCTCCTATTAAGGATAGCAACATCATAGACATTATGATGGAAACTGGAACAGGAAAGACTTATACCTATACAAAAGCTATGTTTGAAATAAACAAACACTATGGAATATTTAAGTTCATAATAGTTGTTCCAACTTTAGCTATCAAAGCAGGAACAGTTAATTTTTTAAAGTCTGAAAGTGCAAGAGAACATTTTAAGGAACAATACAGTAAAGTTGCTAAAGTCTATGTTGTAGAAAGTCAGAAAAGTAGGAAAAAGGAATTTATGCCTACATCCATATTAGAATTTGTAAGAGCTGATAGAAGAGATAAAAATTCCATTCACGTGTTAGTAATAAATGCTGGTATGGTTAATTCAGATACTTTAAAGAAAACTTTTGATAAAACATTATTTGACAAATACAATAGACCTATTGATGCACTTGCATATACGAATCCATTTGTGATTATTGATGAACCACATAGATTTGCTAAAGAGAACAAAACATGGGAAAACATCCAACTTCTTAAACCGCAGTATATTTTGCGATTTGGAGCAACGTTCAAGGAGTTTGAAAATCTGATTTACACCTTGACGGCTGTAGATGCTTTCAATCAAGGATTGGTAAAGGGAGTCATTGCTCATATAGAAGATTTCGGTGAAGGAAAGAATGTTTATGTAAGATTTGTTAATTCAGACGGAAAAGAAGTTACATTTGAGTTTTTGGAGAATGGAAAACGAGTAAAGAGTTACAGGTTAGCCAAAGGTGAAAGTTTAGAGAAAATTCATCCAGAAATGGAAGGTCTTTTCATAGAAAAAATCAACAAAAGAGAAGTATTACTTTCTAATGGTTTGATACTCAAAAGAGGGGATAAAATTAATCCTTATTCTTATTCTGAAACACTTCAAGAGAGAATGATAAGGAAAGCTATAAGAAGACATTTTGAATTAGAGAGGGAATTACTTACTCAAAGTCCGAGAATTAAGCCTCTTACTTTGTTTTTTATAGATAACATTGAGGAACATAGAAAAGAAGATGGATATATAAGAAAAGTTGTAGAGGAAACTGTGGAGGCAGTTGCTAAAGAATATTTGGAGAAAGAAGAGGATGAATTTTATAGAGAATTTTTGAAAAAAACGTTGGAGGGTGTTAGAAAAACACATGCAGGGTATTATGCAGAAGATAAAGGAACTAAAGACGAAGAGATAGAGGAAGAGATTAATGAAATATTACACGATAAAGAAAAATTGCTTGATATAAACAATCCGAGAAGATTTATCTTTTCTAAATGGACTTTGAGAGAAGGATGGGACAACCCCAATATCTTTCAAATCTGCAAATTACGTAGTAGCGGAAGTGAAATTAGCAAGCTCCAAGAAGTAGGAAGAGGACTTAGGTTGCCAGTTAATGAGCATATGGCAAGAGTAAAGGATAGACAATTTTTCTTACACTATTACGTGGACTTTTCGGAAAGCGACTTTGTAGATAAATTGGTAAAAGAAATCAACGAAAAATCCAATGTTCTTCACTTTGAGGAGCCACCATCAAAACTTACTGATGAAATGATTAAAAAGATATTGGAATTTTACACAGATAGATTTAGAGACGAAAACCAGCTTTTGGAAACATTAGACGAAGAAGGAGTCATTAGAAGAGATAATTCTTTTAAAGAAGGAGGCTTTGAATATATTAAGCGAAACTTTCCTCTTATTTTTGAAGGGGTGTCAAAGAGTAAGGTTAGAAAAGCAACCGAAAAAGACAAAAAGGTAAAAGTTAGAATAGGCAAATATCCTGAACTTAAAGAATTGTGGGAGGAACTTAATAGAAAAGCTATTTTGGAGTATAAAATAAAATCGGAAGAGGAATTTAGGAAATTATTTAAGGACTTTCTATTATCCATAAAGGATAAATTTCATTTAAATGTTTTTCATGAGAGAAAAGTTCAAGTAGAAATAAAGGATAATCAAGCTACTTTGAAAGAAAGTGAATTAATAGAAGATTACGAAATACTCCCTATTGTTACTATGAGTTACAAAGAGTTTATAATGGAGTTAGCAAAAACAATTGGAGTAAATGTAACAACTTTGCATCAAGTTTTCAAGGAAGTCAAAGAGGAATTCAACATTAATAATTACTTGAACTTATCTACCATCAGGGTCATAAAGCAAGAATTCAATAATTATCTCTTCTTTAATGCTATTAATAAGTTCGGAATAGCTTATAAAGAAGTGTGTCACAGCATTCATCCAACGAAACTTACTGATAAAAATGGTAGACCTTTAGAAGAAGTAGATGCAACCTCTATTGGGCTTATGTATTCTGAAGAAAGAGTAGCAGATAGTTATTATTTTGAAGAGTTGTTTTATGATTCAGAATTGGAAAAAGAAAACATAAAAACAGAAGTTGAGGAAGTTATTGTTTTTACGAAAATTCCTAAAAATTCTATTAAAATACCACTTGCTGGTGGTAAGAGCTACTCTCCAGACTTTGCTTATGTTATAAAGTCAAGAGATGGCAAGAAGAGACTTTATTTCGTTGTTGAGACAAAAAATGTTGATATTCCAGAAGAGCTTAGAGTGTCTGAACTTCAGAAGTTAAAATACGCAGAAAAATTCTTTAAAGGTAAAGTGGTATTTAAAATACAGCTTAGTAGACAACGGATAAAGGAACTTATTGAGGAAATATACAATGGTCAATAGAAGAAAACCTTAGAAGGATAGAAAGTTGAATAGCTGTAGGACAGAATTATAATGAGAGGGAAAGAACTAACTTTTGGAAACATAGTGAGTTCTATCGATAATTTTATCACTGTTTATCGTAGTGAAAGAAAAACAAGTTATGTAGACCTCAGAAGTTATACATATACAGAACCAATAGGAGTAGTTATTCTCAAAAGCATAGCACTTGACAAAAAAATCAATGGAGAGGAACTCGGCATTTCTGTCCTAAAAACGGAGACACCCATAAGTATTTACGAATATTATTAGAAAACGATTATGATCTTCGAAAAACATATATTCCTGTTGAAGTAATTAAGAGTTATGAAAGAGAAAAAGCAAAGAAAGAAATAGTAGAGAAAATATTAGAATTTGGAGACTTTAAGAATCTCGAAAGTAACCGGTTCTTGTTCTGGGAATGAGGAGGTCGTAAATTTGAGAACCTGCGTGAAGTTTACGTTGGCGGAATCCGTTTCCTTTGTCATCTGGTATGTTCCGTAGGTATATACTTCTCTCTACAACGGCGAGTAAATTTAGTAGGTGGGAAATCAAGCTCTTTATAAACTTTCAGGAATTTCTCGAATAGGACACAGTAAGCATAGAGCTAAAATTTTATGTTCCAATAGACTTTTCAAAGAAGTCAACTACTGAACAGAGGTTTCGCAGTGTTCTACTATTTCTGGCAACGCAATTCCACTCTCTCCCTTTGCTATCAAGAGCTTGTTTAAAATTCTTCCAAGCGTTAAGACATCTTCAGCACAGTAAAGTGCTATTTCCTCAAACTTTCCTTGATTGTAGAATTCTTTTACTTCTGAACCGTCCATAAACGTCTTTGATTCTAATCCCCATAACGAAGCCACTGCTTTTAAACTGGAGTAGAAAAAGTAATAAGTGTCCAAATTATAAAGAGAATACTTATTCCTGTAATTAGCCCTCTCTTTTTCCCACTTATCTGATTCATCAAGAAATTCTTTTAGTCCCATTTTTGCTTCCTGGCTGAGTTCCTCATAATGTTTTATTGCTCTCATTACTAAAACGGGTAAATCGAATTTAACTCCGTTATGAGATACCAGAATTGGATATGGCAAAGACAGAGAACCATTACTGCAGTATTTATTGCACAAACGGATTACATTGAAAAACATCCTGAAGAACTTGTTGACTATTTTTGAAGGATGTTCAGAAAAGAATGATCTGAATACGAACTTCTTTCCATTTCTGAACCTTATATCAGCACTGGAAGTAATTAGGTAGGAAACACATATTGGTAAATGGTAAACTGCTGGCGGAACATAATCCTCATCTTCTTCATCATCGTATCGCTCCAGTTGGTTCTTTTTGGCTGCTTTTCTAAAAAGTTCTTCTTCCACAAGAGTTTCAATGTCAAAAATTATAAAAACCTTTTTCTCACTATTGATTTTATTCATTGACTCCTCCTATTCATAATGCTTCAATATCTCTACCATCCTCTCTACCCAATTTTCCCAATCCTTTCTGCTACTTCCTTGCACAGGTTTTTTAAAATGAACATCAAATCCTCGTTTTTTGCAGAAACTTTTGAAATTTTTTCGTTCTATTTCCATAAACACTTTGAAGAAATATACTACCTCTTTGGGAAATTCTAACTTTCTTTCCCCTATCAGTATTGGGGATTTTATATATTCCTTCTGGAATTTTTGGTCGGTAAAAATCGCTGTCATCTTTTTACCAGAGGGCAAATTGAGATAAAAAATTCCCACTTTTCTTTTATTTCCATTGGGATAGTAAAGTTGATAAAGCTTTCCTTTTGATACTTTAATAGGAATTTTAGGAACAAATTCTCTATACTCTAACTTAACTCCAAAGCTTGCTGCAACTTGTTCCATCAACTTCTTAACTATTTCAAGGTCAAAAACTCTGGATTCAGTATCTCTTGTTGCTTTTTCGGTTACTGTAGACCTAATCCGTTTAGTGTCTCCCTCTTCTGAGTGACCCTCTACGTTGCTAAGTCCTTTTGTTTCATTTCTTTTTTGCGGAATGGGAATAGGTGAAGAACGAACGTAGTCGTCATAGATAACTTTTTTAACTATCTTTACAGACACGTCAGCTGGAGGAGATGAGAATTGGACGTTAACGGTTTCGGGATACTCTTTGCTATCTGCATATTTGAAGACGTCGTAAACTTTTTCCGTTTTTGACTTAACCGATGACGGAGAGGAGAAAAGTAACCTTTCTCCTTTCCTTGAACCTCTGATTCTGAGTTCAACAAATTCTGTTTTAAGCAGTTTTAAAGTATTAACATGGAAGATTTCAGCTACAAAGGAAGACTTATCGGTTACTGGAACTACTCTTGCTTTTAGTTCCCATTCTCCAGAGGAGGGGAACGGAAACTTGAACGCATACCTAAGTTTTGATTTCCCTCTATTGTAGGTTTGCTTCGTGATGTATCTTCTACCAACTCTGTCATAGTTTTCCTTTGCTTCTGGATTGGTTGAATAGAGATATAAGGAAATCACTTCTGGGTACTTGTTGGAGTATCCTGGTTTTAGTTGAATGAATGGAGGATTTTTCCCATATCCCTCCACTTCACGAGACAGACTTGATGAGAAAAGGTTAGTAGTGAACTTATGCGATAGAAAGCAGAAAAATGTTCCAAGAATGGTTGACGGAAAGTAGTAAATCTCTTCACCGATGGAAACTTTTACGACCCATTGTCTGTCTATTTCTTCGTGGTAAAATTCTTTTAGAGAGCTTTTAAAGTAAGCTGATAATTCAGGAAACTGTGATATTTTTTGAGGTTTGTTCAACTCCTTTCCCAGTGTAAAGGAAAGCAGTTTCTCTTCTCCGATTTTCTTAGCTTTTACGGATTCACCGTCATAAAAGACTTCTTGGAAAGGTAGGTAAATGTGCAATAATTCTGTTGGAACTTCTACAACGCTTACATAACCGTTTTCTTTGACAAAAGGAACTCTAAAGTGATGTCCTGTTTTCCTTTCGTGGTCATTTGGTCTTACATAGTCCAAAATTAATGGAATGAAATAAGAAACGTTACGGGATAGTCCGATTATGAATATTTCTGCGGGATTCATGATAACCTCCCGCAGAGAGTTGCATTAATTTTTGTATAGTCGCAATATTTGTTGTAGGGTTGCAGGAAATTTTGTAATCTACATCCTCCTCCGATGATCGCTGCATCTGAGGAAGTAGAGTGGGGAGCCCTAAAAGGCCTTTGAACTACTGGAACTTCAGAAGTTAAGCCTGCAACAGAGTA
>Ga0256837_1001658_pt1 | contig 15057 bp, 12 predicted proteins | sample 4562384metaG_FD_185976 | JGI IMG/M metagenome (GOLD analysis project Ga0256837, IMG submission 185976) | Hydrothermal vent microbial communities from Guaymas Basin, Mexico - 4561-384 | ecosystem: Environmental > Aquatic > Marine > Hydrothermal vents | place: Mexico: Guaymas Basin | collected... | reverse complement strand
AGACATTGTTTTCATTTTAAGTTTTTGAGCACTAACATATTTTTTGTTAGGATCTTTAACCATTAAATAACCCATCATCTCTAAGTGAAGTGCAGAACAGAACTCTGTACAGTAGTAAGGGAATACACCTTCAATATCAGCTTTAAATTTAACAGATGCAGTTTTACCTGGCTCTAATGACGCGTGTACATCATAGTTGTCAACTGTAAATCCATGAGTTTCATCCTCAGCTCTTTCAAGGTTAGTAAGATAGAAAGTTACTGTATCACCTTTGTTTACTGTTACTCTTTCTGGATTGATGTGAGATCTAACTAATGTAGCATATACAGTTACATTATGACCTTTTCTTACAACTCTCTCTTGACCTGCTAATGTTTTACCCTTAGAGACTTTACCAGTTCTTGAGTTTGTACCCATTTTGTAACGTACTTCAGGATGTAGTTTACTCATACGAATACAAACAGCTTGGTGTGGTTCACCTAAAGGAATTGGCATATCATATATTAGATCCATTTTTTTACCACTAATATCAATTAACTGGTGATTTTGTGGGTGTAGTGGACCAACTGGGTCAAATCTATCAATCGCTAATTTATTAAGAGAGATAATATATTTCCCTTGAGGATCAGCAGATTTACCTTCCATACCAGCTAAGTGACCAACGTTGTAATGTACATTAACTTTATCTAAAACTTTTAGATGTTTATAATCCCATTTTACAATTTGTGAATCAACATAAAGTGATGTATAAATTACGCCATCTTTCCATTTTGCACCATATTGGTTATGCAGTGGCCCAAGACCTAACTCAACTTGACCATGTAAAGAGTCTTTCATACTTAAGATTGGAATCCCATATGGATCTTTTCCAACATATTTGTGATCTTTAATGAGTTTTTTAATTTTACTCCATTTATAAACACTTGCGTGAGTATCAAGTTTACCACAAACTACGATATATTCACCATCTGGAGAAACATCAACACCATGCGGTGATTTTGGCTCTGGAATTAAGAAAAGTGCATTGTTAGCAACAGCTACACTAATAGGTATAACTTTAATACCGTTGATAACTTTATAATTTTTCTTATTCTTAGTGAGTTTTTCTAATTTTTTCCAGTTATATACATGTAAAAAGTCAGTATCATTTCTTGAACAACCTGCTTCAAACGGAGGCATACCTACTTCGATACCACCTGTGTACATTTCTGAGTTAAATGAGTTAGTAAAGCCCCAACCATCAGAAGCACCTTTACCTGCATCACTTAAATCTTGCATATATGGAGGCAATTCAAGTACGAAAGATTTCTTTTCGTTGATACGACCAATTTTTGGATTAAATTTCCAGAAAGTGATACCACCACGATATGTCTCTTTATACTCTTCAATTGGGTGATAGTTATTATCAAACGGAGCAGCATATTGAGAAGCTTCTAAGATGTACTCAGAATTTTGTGTAAAGAAAGCTCCACCATGATCTGATTTAAAAACAGGGTTAACAACAATCTGTTTTGTTTCAAAGTCATTTAAATCAAGAACTGCAATACGTGGATTAGCCTTATCATTGATAACTAACCACTTACCATCATATACACCGTTAGTCTCTGAAAGTGCCGGGTGGTGTGTATCTCCCCAGTTAATTTCGCGACCACGGATATTTCCTTGTCTTAAAACCTTTTTACTCTCTTCATCAAATCCATAACCTTGCCATGGTTCCGGTGTAAATACAGCAATGTATTTTAAAATTTTCATAGATGGAACACCATATGCCATCATTTGTCCAGATTGTCCACCAGAACTGAAAACCATAAATTCATCTCTACCACCACTTGGTGTATATGTTTTTGCAGCATGGATGATATCGGTTTCAGTCAATCCCCTTGCTTTCATCACTTTTTCAAGTTCTCCACCATTAGCAGATGCTATAGTAGCAGCCAATGAAGTACCTAAAAGAAGCGAAGTCAGCTTACTTATGTTTGTAGCCATTTTATTCTCCTTCATTTCATTTTGAGAAATAATCCCAAATGATAGAAGAATAATAATACATATTTTCTTGCAATAATTTGACCTAAGTCAAATTATTAAATTAATTTTATTTCTTAAAGTTTTTTAGATTTTTTTGTACGATTTGTAACTTTTGAAGCGTATTACTTAGCTCATCAAGCACTTCTATAATGGCATCCTCTTTTTTAATCAGTTCTTTATCCGAATTCTCTTCATCACTCATTTTTGCAATTAATTCCAACAGATTTTCTATATTTTTTTCAACCTCTTCTAAAGAACTATTTGTTTGCTGCATGGATTGCATAGCAAATTCCATAGAAACATTGATTTTTTGAACAAAATAGTTAAAGTCATCAGAGGCAGCAGAAACATCACTTAGATTAGACTCAATTACAATCGGTTTAACCCCTTTAACCGTTGATTTTTGAATAATATTTCGAGATATTTGTAAAAATTTCTGCGTAAAGGAGATAAGGTCTTTCAACTGCGTAAAAAGATAAAGAAGAAGCACCAATATTATAACAAACAGCGTAATTTGAATCTTTTTGTTTCGCTCTTTTACAACATCTAAATAGTGCTTGTGAATTGCAATAATCTTATTAAACTCTGCAACTAATTTTAAATTTTTCTTATAAATTTCATTAACAATCTTTTCCAAAATAATAATACCGTATGGGTTAGTAATCTTATTTTTATCTCTAAAATGTTGCACAAGGAGATAAAAATCATTCCACAACACTACTATCTGCTTTGTCTCTTTTTTTAATTCATCACTATCTAAATTATTAAGCAGATCACTCCTGTTGTTCATATTTGCAATAAACAACTTAATCGATTCGTCTAATTGTTCTGTAGAAGCATCTTTATTTTTATAAATATAAAAAATATTTTTAGCTATTTCCTGTGTAAAAGCTTTTTGTTCATTAATGGTCTTAAGTAAGCTTAGATTATCACTGTTTTGCGTAGCAATATTTTTAGAGATGAATGCTAAAGCTACTATAAGCATTACTATTAAGGCAGCAACAAATTTTATTTTATTCATCTATTTTATCCTTATATATCTTCTGTAAGGCTAGTGGATCTAAAACTTCTATCTTGCCATGTATTATATCAATTATTTTGTCACGTTTAAGTCGATTAAGAACACGAGAAAGAGTTGCAGGTTGGATGTGTAGCATTGTAGAGATATCATAGCGTTTGAGTTTATTAAACATTTGTAAATCATCATCCAGCATGAGACTAACCTTTGAAACTGCATCAAAAATAAACTCTCTGTTTATTAATGATTGCAACTGTAAAGATCGATTTGCAATTTCTTTACTAAAAGATTTCCATAAAAGATTTGTATCTAAAAAATATTTTTTAAATTTTTTATATTGTATAGCCAGAATTTTCGAATCTTCAACAAGCTCAATATTGGAAAAGTTGTCTATAAGGGGGGCATCGATATCTGAAATTTCAGAAATCATAGAATTTTCATAAATATAATGCAAAAAGACTTCGTTATCATATTTGTCAATTTTATAACTTCGTGCCAGACCTGAAATCAAAAAAAGCAATTCATCACTTTTTGAATTTTCATAACAATAAATATACCCTTTTTGACAAGAATGCAATGTAGATATCGAAGCTAGTTGTTTAATGCTTTCCTCATCCAAAGATGAAAAAAAATCATGTTGTTCAATAATCTCTTTGAGTAACACTCATCATTGCCTAGGTGCAGGATAGTGACATTTTTCTTTTGTTATATCAAATTTAAAAAGTACTTTTTTACTTTTTGCACTTAGATAAAGGTAAGAGATGTTTATACCTGCCTGCAAAAATCTTTTGGAAGTTCTACATACACCACCTACAACAACTTTTTGCATTCGACTATGATCTTGTTGAATAATTGCATCATCACTCTTTGCCGGATCATTTATAACAAATGTATAAATAAGCGTTGTATTTTTATTTTTAATACTTTGCAGGGTTGTGAATTTATCTATTTTTTGGGGAAGACTTTTAGAGATCTCTTTTGCAGCCATAGAGGCAATTTCTCTATTTTGTTTTTGCATCTTTGACAATGGCAAATCTTGGTATTTCATTTGCATATTTTGAGCAGAAACATTTGCTGTAAATATACTGAGTAGTGCAGATATTAAAAAGAATAATTTCATTCTTAGCCTTTAATTTTTTTAAGGTATTATTGCCATCTAATTGCTGATATGCATTAATTTGCTGTCAGATGGCAATATACACTATTCACTGTTATTAAAAAATGATTTTTATCAATCTCTTCTATTTTTTTGGGACAACATACATATTGTAATAACGTCCCTCAAATTTTGGCGGTTTTTCCATTACGGCAATATCTTCAACCATCGGCCAAACACGTTCAAGTACCTCACGTGCAGCTTCAGGGTGTGCCATCTCACGTCCACGTAAAAATACTCGAAATTTTACATGCTTTCCTTTTTCAAGAAATTCACGAGCATGCTTCACTTTGTATGCGATGTCATTTTCTGCAATTTTCACAGAGAGTTTAATCTCTTTTACATCAATTTTTACTTGATTTTTTCTCTGCTCTTTGAGTTTTTTCTCTTCTTGGTATTTGAACTTACCATAATCCATGATCTTAGCAACAGGTGGTTTTGCATTTGGTGCAATAAGGACTAAATCAAGCCCTAACTCATTTGCTTTTGTCATAGCCTCATCGGTAGAGATGATGCCTAAGCTCTCTCCACCATCAACGTTACATCTTACCTCAGGAACACGGATGTCATCATTCATGATGACGCGGTCTTTGTTTTTACTCAAAAATTTACCTCATTTATTTTAGTTTGTATAAGTTTTAGGAACTCGTCCTCACTCATGCTATATTGCTCTCTAGTACGTCTGTCACGAACTGCAACTGTTTTGTTCTCTATCTCTTCATCACCAATGACTACTATCATAGGAACACGGGTTTTCTCAGCTGTACGGATTCTTTTGTTTAAAGAATCATTCTTCGCATAGATTTCACTATCAGCATTAATATCGATAAGTTTATCTGATAAAAGCTTAGCATATTCTTTATGTGTCTCTGCAACAGGAACGATTGCCACTTGTGTAGGAGCAATAAACATTGGAAATTCACCTGCATAATGCTCTGTCAAAATACCAATAAAACGCTCAAAAGAGCCCAAAATTGCGCGGTGAATCATTACTGGTTGAATTTTATCGTTATTCTCACCATTATACTCTAACTCAAAACGTAACGGCAGATTAAAGTCTAGCTGGATTGTTCCACATTGCCACTCACGCCCAATAGCATCTGTTATCTTAATGTCGATTTTTGGGCCATAAAAAGCCCCGCCACCCTCATCTATTTCATAAGCAAGATTGTGCTTATCCATTGCATTTTTGAGTGCCTGTGTAGAAATTTCCCACACTTCATCACTACCGACTGCTTTATCCGGACGTGTTGAGATCATCATTTTATAGTCAAATTCAAATGTTGACATGATTTTATCTACAAAATCAACAACTTCAATAATTTGATCTTCGATTTGGTCTGCACGACAAAAGATATGTGCATCATCCTGCGTGAACTCACGTACACGGAAGAGCCCATGAAGTGCACCAGTAAGTTCATGACGGTGAACCACGCCATACTCAAAGTATTTAATCGGCAGGTCACGATATGAATGCAATTCATCTTCATAAACTTTAATATGTCCCACACAGTTCATAGGCTTCACACCAAACTCAATCTCATCAATTTTAGTGAAGTACATATTTTCACCATAGTTTTGGTAGTGTCCTGATGTCATCCAAAGATCACTTCGCAACATCTCAGGACCACGAACAGGCTCATAACCACGCTTACGGTGCGCTTTAAAAAGCAGTGACTCTAAACGTGCACGCAAACGTCCACCAGCCGGAAGCCAGATAGGAAAACCAGCACCAACTTCTTCACGGAAAGTAAAGAGTTTCATCTCATTTCCAAGTTTACGGTGGTCACGTTTTTCTGCCTCACGCAACATATCCATATGCTCTTTTAAAGCCTCTTTTGTTGCAAATGCTATACCATATATACGCGTGAGCATCTCATTTTTAGAGTCCCCTCCAAGATATGCACCAGAGATTTTTGTCAGCTTAAAGTAACGAATAAGCCCTATATTTGGCAAGTGTGGTCCGCGACAGAGATCTTCAAAATCACCCTGCTTATAGATACTTACATCTTCATCAGGAATCATATCAAGCACGGCTTGCTTGAGGTGATCATTTCTAAACTTCTCACGCGCTTCATCTTTACTAATAACATAACGCTCAATAGGGTACTTCTTCTTTGCAAAAGAGAGCATCTGCTTCTCTATCTTTTTAAGATCAGCCTCACCTATCTCTTGCGATGTTTTAAAGTCATAGTAAAAGCCCTCTTTTACAACAGGCCCTACATAAAACTCAGCGTCAGGATAGAGTGACTTGATAGCCTGAGCCATTAGGTGTGCTGTTGAGTGACGTAGAACTTCTAGTGCTTCTGATGAATTATCTAAAGCAATCTCTTCGCCACTGAGCCCCAACTCTTCTGCTGTTTGCAGATCTACTATTTTATCTTCATATTTTATTGCTATTGCACTCAAAATTTTTCCTATAATTCAGTTTTTAATACCGCACCGTTTGATGCGTTTGATACAAGCAGTTGATAACGTTTCAACCATTTTGATTTTACTTCATTTTTATATGGTTTGTATCTCTCTTTTCGTTTTGCGATAGTCTCTTCATCAACATTAAGACGCAAGATGTGCTTATCAACATCAAGTTCAATCTCATCACCATCTTCAATCAATGCAATAAGCCCGCCTTCAGCAGCTTCTGGTGAAACATGCCCAATAGATGCACCTTTTGTAGCACCGCTAAAACGACCATCAGTAATAAGCGCAACACTCTCACCAAGTCCCATACCTTGAATAAGTGCAGTAGGAGCCAACATCTCTTGCATACCAGGACCACCTTTTGGACCCTCATAACGAATAACAACAATGTTACCAGGCTTAACCTTATGCGACATAATTCCTGCAATTGCTTCTTGTTGCGAATTAAAACAGATAGCATTACCTTTAAAGTGGCGCATAGAGTCCACTATTCCTGCAGCCTTAATAACAGCACCTTCTGTTGCAAGATTTCCAAAAAGAATAGAAAGACCACCAACCATAGAGTACGCATTGTCATTTGTATGGATAATAGAAGTATCTTTTATGTATGCATCTTTAATACGCTCACCAAGAGTCTCACCAGTAATAGTAAGCGCATCAAGATGAAGTACATCATTACCACGGTTACTTACCTCTTTCATAACAGCATTAACACCACCTGCATCATCAATATCTTTCATATGAACAGTTGTTAATGATGGAGAGATTTTTGCAATGTGTGCAACTTTCTCAGCAATTTTATTAATATTTTCTATCTTATATTCAACATCAGCTTCACGCGCTATTGCTAACATATGTAAAACAGTATTTGAGCTTCCACCCATTGCCATATCAACAACAAATGCATTGTGAACCGCTTTTTCATTTAAAATATTTTTAAAATTATACTCTTCACTATTCTCCATTTTTGCAAGTTCAACAATGCGTTTTGCCGCACGTTTAACCATCTCTATACGCTCAGGAGTCATCGCAAGCACAGTTCCATTACCAGGAAGTGCAATTCCCATCGCTTCACAAAGTGTATTCATAGAGTTTGCAGTAAACATACCAGAACAGCTTCCTCCAGATGGACATGCTTCACACTCTATCTCATGAAGTTCTTCTTCACTCATTTTTCCATCATTAAACTCTCCAACAGCCTCAAAAGCAGTTGAAAGGTCAATAGGCGTCCCATCTTTTTTATGACCTGCCGGCATTGGACCACCTGAAACAAAAATAGTAGGAACATTTACACGAAGTGCACCCATAATCATCCCCGGAACAATCTTGTCACAGTTAGGAATACAGATCATTGCATCAAGTTTATGTGCATTCATCACAGTCTCAATAGAGTCTGCGATAATCTCACGTGAAGGAAGAGAGTAAAGCATTCCATCATGCCCCATAGCAATCCCATCATCAACACCAATTGTATTAAATACAAACGGAACACCGCCTGCCTCACGGATAGCCTCTTTTACAATCTCTCCATACTCATGAAGAAAAAAGTGTCCTGGTATAATATCTATATAAGAGTTTGCAATCCCGATAAACGGTTTATCAAAATCTTCGTCTTTAAGTCCTGTTGCACGAAGCAGTGAACGATGTGGTGCTTTATCAAAACCTTTTTTAATTATGTCACTTCTCATAAAAATCCCTATATACTATAAAATATGAGCGCAATTATAGCACTTTTTTACTATTTTTACCTAAAAACTCTTTACAAAGAAAAAAAAACAAGCTATAATTCCGGCTCACTTACAAATAGTAAGCGAAAATGCGGGAATAGCTCAGTGGTAGAGCACAACCTTGCCAAGGTTGGGGTCGCGAGTTCGAACCTCGTTTCCCGCTCCATTACATAATTGTTATAAAATGCAGAGACACCCGATGCCCGGGTGGCGAAATTGGTAGACGCAGGGGACTTAAAATCCCCCGGTAGCAATACTGTGCCGGTTCAAGTCCGGCCCCGGGCACCACTGATAATAAACTGAAACTGGTGCCATCGCCAAGTGGTAAGGCCGCAGCCTGCAAAGCTGCTATCCCCAGTTCAAATCTGGGTGGCACCTCCAGTTTTATATCAAACTTTTCTACACAAGCGTGGATCTTTGGCTGAGTTGGTCGAAAGCACCGGTCTTGAAAACCGGCGAGGGTCATACCTCCCTGGGTTCGAATCCCAGAGGGTCCACCATTATCAAATCCCCCTAAAAATTTTGCCTATTCAACAACAAATAAAGCACTTTATGCTATAATATTTATATGAAACTACAACTTATTTTATTTTTTATACTCTTTTTAAATATAGACTTATTTGCCCATGAGCCTATTGAACCTTTACCTAAAAATGTGCAGGTCGATGCAAGAAAAGCAGCACTGGGTAAAAAGCTTTTCTTTGATACGATGCTCTCACGTGACAATACAATCAGCTGTGCAACATGCCATAATCTCAGAGAGGGTGGCGATGATAACCTTCGCTTCTCTTTTGGAATCCATGGACAAGAAGGCACTATTAATTCGCCAACAGTTTACAATGCTGTTTTTAATTTTCGTCAATTTTGGGATGGAAGAGCAGTAGATTTGCAAGATCAGGCTGGCGGACCTATAGAAAACCCTGTTGAGATGGGTTTTACTTTTAAAGAGCTCATAAAAAGACTTCAAAAATCTTCTTATAAAAAAGAGTTTGATGCTATCTATAAAGATGGTATTACAAAAGCAAACATTACAGATGCCATTGCAGAGTATGAAAAAACTCTCATTACTCCAAATGCGCCATTTGATCGTTACCTCAGAGGTGACAAAACAGCGATAACACAAGAGCAAAAAGAGGGTTATGAGCTTTTTAAAGCAAAAGGGTGTGTAAGTTGTCACCATGGCATCAATGTCGGCGGAAATCTTTATAATAAATTTGGTATCTTTGAAGATAGTAACAGTAGTAATCTCGGTAGATACAACGTAACACACAAAGATCGTGACAAGCACTACTTTAAAGTTCCTTCACTGCGCAATATAGCACAAACAGCCCCTTATTTTCATGATGGACGGACATATGATCTTGATGCTGCAGTTTACACAATGGCAAAATATCAGCTTGGTCGTAAGATTACACCTCAAGAGGTTGCTAAAATAGTTGCTTTTTTACACTCTCTTAATGGTGAATTACCAAAAGATATTGAGCCGTAAATGTATCACAACAATAAAAAAATTGATCTCCTTAGTGGTTTGTTATCTCTTTTTATAATTTTTTTAACAATACTTTTTCTCTACCTCTTTCATATTGAAAAAAATATTCAAAATTATGCACAAAACCATGAAAAAATTATTAAACTTAAACTTTTAGACAAAGAGCTTAATAGTTTTTCAATCTCACTCAACAAATTTAGCAACTACGATAAGATTAACGGTGCAGCAAATGATTTTCAACAGACACTTCTAACATTGAGAAATAACCTCCGCCTCAACTATCCAGATAATATACAAATACAAAAAAAACTACAAGATATTCAAGACAATTTTAATAAAAAACGAGAGAATATCGAATACTTTAAATCACTTAATGCCTCTCTAATCAGTGGTTCTCACTTTCTTTTTGATTTACAAGCTACTATTTCAGAGACAAAAGCAATATCAGCAGAAACAAAAGTCCTTATTAATGAAGCACTTTTTTATATGCTACGCTATACAGACAGCGAGTATATTGACAAAGCCTATGTCTTAAAAAAGCTCCAAAAAATCGACTCTCTTGAACAAAAAAACAAGCATCCCTTTGTAAAGAATTTTTACAAACAGTCTCTAAAAATGTTAGAGACACTCGCCACATTAAAAAAGGTCTCAGCAAATATCCACAACTCAAAGCTACATTATTCTATTATGGAATTAAATGATATGCTTGATACTATCTATGGTAAAAATTTATTGATGGAAAAGATCATTGCCCTTTTCTTTTTTATCTTTACCGTTAGTATATTAATCGCTCTTATCCTTACACATATTCGCTCTCTTAAAAATGAAAAAGAGTTATACGCATTTAGATATGCTGTTGAACACAGTGATAACAGTGTAGTCATAACCGATCCAGAGAGAAACATCACTTTTGTCAATGATGTCTTTGAAAAAACAACCGGTTATACAAAACAAGAAGCATTGGGGCAGAACCCAAGATTCTTAAAATCTCAAAAGCAAGATGAGTCTTTTTACAAAGAGCTCAATAAAAAACTTAATAACGGTGAAAAATGGGAAGGTGAATTTATAAACAAACGCAAAGATGGAACACTCTTTTATGAAAAAGCCTCCATCGTTCCTGTTTTTCTTAACAAAAAACTTGTCAACTACCTCGCAATCAAACTTGATATTACAAAATATGTTGAACAAAATATGAAACTCGCGCAAGCTGCAAGTGTTTTTGAAAATACCGAAGAGGCCATCATTATTGCAGACAATGAAGGCAAAGCCACCTCTGTTAATGCTGCTTTTACAAATATCTACGGATACACACTCGATGAAGTAAAAGGTAAAACTCTGAGCATCCTTAATTCTGGTCATCAAGATGAAAACTTCTATAAAGAGATGTGGGATAAGATCATTCATAACGGTATATGGCGCGGAAAATTCATTAACAAAACAAAAAGCGGAGATATCATTCCTGTCTGGTCAACCATTAAACAATTTAGTGATCCATATGGAAAGGTTATAAACTATACAGCCATTCAAACAGATCTTCGTGAGATTGAGAGTTCTCAGGCAAAAGCAGACTATCTTGCATATCATGACTCACTTACAGGACTTTACAATCGTGTAAACTTTGAAGAGTACCTCTCTCATGCACTCCTTGTTGCACAAAGAAACGAATCTATTTTAGCTGTGCTGTTTATTGACCTAGATAGATTTAAAGTCATCAACGATACACTTGGTCATGATATAGGAGATGAAGTACTCATAACAGTTGCCGAGCGCCTTAGAAAATCACTGCGTGAGAGTGACTTTATCTCGCGTTGGGGTGGTGATGAGTTTGTTGTAATTCTTGAAAATATCTCTTCAGCAAGTGAAGTTGCAGTAGTGGCGACAAATATCATAGATTCCTTAAAAGAGCCTATGGAGGTACAATCTCACCACTTAATCTCAACAGCAAGCATCGGAATTGCTCTTTACCCTGAGAACGGAGAAGATGCAAATACTCTCATAAAGCACGCTGACAGTGCAATGTATTTAGCAAAAGATATGGGTAAAGATAACTTTAGATTCTACACTATTGAACTCTCTAAAGAGATTCAAAACAAGCTTAAAATCGATATGGCCCTGCATAATGCCATTGAAAAAAATGAAATCTATATGGTATTTCAACCACAATACAGACTTAAAGACAAAAAAATTATCTCAGTTGAGGCACTTGTAAGATGGCAAAATAAAGAACTCGGATTTGTCCCACCAGATAAATTCATTCCAATTGCAGAAGACAGCGGGACAATTATTACTCTTGGATATTTTATATTTGAAGAGTCTTGTAAAGCCTTTAGGACAATGAGAGAGAGTGGCGTTAATCTACAAAGAGTAGCCATCAATGTCTCAAGCATCCAGTTTAAAGAGCCGCATCTCTTAGAGACTTTTATCTCCATTGCAAAACGTCATAATCTCTCACCTGAAGATATTGAGATAGAAATTACCGAACGCTTTATAATGGAGCATACTATTGCCAATATGAATATGCTCCAAAACTTTCAAAACTATGGCTTTAAAATCTCTATAGATGATTTTGGTACAGAATACTCATCAATGTCTTACCTCAAACAACTTCCGGTAGATACAATAAAAATTGACAAATCATTTATAGATGATATTGAAGAAAACAGCTCTGACAATGTTATTATAGAAGCTATAATTGCACTTTCAAAAACACTCGGGTATGAGATCGTTGCTGAGGGTATAGAGACAGAGGAACAAGAGAAATTTTTAAAAGATGTGGAATGTGACATCGCACAAGGCTATCTCTTTTCTAAACCTGTTTCTTGTGATGATATTATTGCGAGGTTTTCGGAGAAAAAATTGTAGGGAGGTTTCTAAACCCAAAAGGGCTTAGAGATTATTTTGCTAATGCAGCTTTAGAAGCTTCAACAACTGTTGCAAATGCAGCAGCGTCGTTCATTGCCATATCAGCAAGAATTTTACGATCAAGTTCGATACCAGCTTTGTTTAAACCATTCATAAAAGTTGAGTAATTCATACCGTTAAGACGACATGCAGCATTAATACGGATAATCCATAATTTACGGAATTCACGTTTTTTCTGCTTTCTATCACGGAATGCATACATTAATGAGCGTTCAATTTGCTCTTTAGCTTTTCTAAAGTGTTTACGGCGACCGCTGTAAAAACCTTTCGCTAATTTTAATATCTTTTTGTGTCTTCTTCTACGAACAACACCTGTTTTAACTCTTGGCATTTCTTTCCTTTTGTTTTCTTTACCCAGCTACTCTGCTTTGGCAGTCAAGGTGCCACTACTTTGGTGGTCTTGCCCAGTTACTTAAAACTGGAGATTTATGATTTATGCGCCAGCCTTAGCTAACGATCATAGCCTTAATGTTTTTCTCATCAGATTTAGCAATTACTTTTGGAGCATTTTGCTTACGACGAGTTTTTGCATCTTGTTTTGTGAGAATGTGGCTTCTAAACGCTGTTCCACGTTTAATTGAACCATTTTTCTTAACTTTAAAACGCTTTACAGCGCCTTTTACCGATTTCATTTTTGGCATCGATAATCCTTTTCGTAAAATTTTGGAACGCAATTATACCTAAACTTTCCTGATTTTTTGCTATACTTTGAGTATGATAATAGATAATTCCATAAAACACATACAAAATGCGCTCAAAGATTTAGATGATGAAGTCCAAAAAATCCTACTAGATTGGGGAATCCCCTTAAATGAAAAAGACAACCTTATGCTACCAATCTTACAGCAAAAAAGAGTCCTCACGCAGACACTAGAAGACTTAGAGTACCTAAAAGCACACCCACCAAAACCAAACCAGCCGTGTGGTATTTCAAAATATAGAGATGATAATTAAAGTTTTGGAAATTTCTAAAAAGTGAAGGTGCCCCCCTCCAGATTGCTGCGGCACATGAATGCTTAAGGTGTGCTGCTGTATTCCTACCCTGACACATTTCCTCAAGCACCCATTGCACAGGTCTAAAGAGAAGCGACGAAATTATAACAGCTTTTTCTTAAAAATGGTATAATTTTCATCATGACTTACATCGTAACTGCACTCAAACCAGAAGCACAAGCCTTTGTGGACTACTATAAACTTAAAAAATCAAAACTTGAAAACTATACTCTTTTTTCTAATGAAACCATTAAGCTTATTATCTCTGGCATCGGCAGTGAAAATGCCAGACTTGCAACTCAAACACTCATAAATCACTATGATATTACTGATAATGACTGCTACATCAATGCAGGTATTTGTGCTGCCTCACGCAACTATATAATAGGCGAACTTGTAAGCTGTGGCGGAGTAATATATCAAGAAATTGAACATAGATTTCAAGATGACTTGCCTCTTATTAGCTGTGTTGATGAAGCACAGAATGAAGCTCTTTATGAACTGGCAGATATGGAGAGTTACGGTTTTTATGATGCAGTAGTGCATAACCCTGCCATTAAGAAGTTTCATATCCTAAAAGTTGTCAGTGACCATTTTGAACCACAAAAAGTGACAAAAGAGCTTGCAAAGTCACTTCTTTTTGCTAAAATGCAACAAATAGATACCATTATTAAAGTTTAGGATTTGTATGAAACTGCTACTTACTTTTTTACTGCTGCTACAACTCGCTCACGCAGCGCTCCCCGATGATACAACACTCCAAAAGATGATTGGCTCTATGCTTATTGTCGGTTTTGATGGCACAAGCGTTGATAAGGAGTCTCAAATCGTTAAAGATATACAAGCGTATAATCTAGGCGGTGTAATCCTTTTTGACAGAGATTTTCACAGTAGAGACAAAACAAAAAACATCCGCTCACCCAAACAGCTAAAAGCCCTCACGCAACAACTTAAAAAGTTTGCAAAAGCACCTCTTTTTATCTCTGTAGATCAAGAGGGTGGAAAAGTTGTACGACTCAAACCTGCTTATGGTTTCATAAAAATCCCCTCAGCAACTGCCATAGCTAAACTGCCGACAAAAAAGATAGCCACTATCTATAATCAAGAGGCAGAAATGTTGCGTGAGATGGGTATAAATATGAACTTCGCTCCTGTTTTAGACCTTGCCATCGAGCCAAAAAACAAGGTTATCTACCAAATGAAACGCTCTTATGGCAAAGAGCCTCAAGAAGTGGCACGTCTTGCTTCTGTGCTTATTGATGCACAAAAAAGAAACAACATTATCTCTGTAGCCAAACACTTTCCA
>Ga0256837_1001657_pt1 | contig 15058 bp, 21 predicted proteins | sample 4562384metaG_FD_185976 | JGI IMG/M metagenome (GOLD analysis project Ga0256837, IMG submission 185976) | Hydrothermal vent microbial communities from Guaymas Basin, Mexico - 4561-384 | ecosystem: Environmental > Aquatic > Marine > Hydrothermal vents | place: Mexico: Guaymas Basin | collected... | reverse complement strand
GGTTTACAAAAAGACCTACTAGTACCAAGAAATAGACAAAAAAACCAATTTAATGTTGGTGAAAAAAGAATCATTAGAATAGTTGAAGATGAACAGACAAATAGACTAATAGGTGTTGAAAAGATAACATCATTTTTAAATAATAGAACAGACTATTTAAAACAAAATGATAAAGTAAAAGTTATGGTAATAGCATTTACTCCACTTGGTTATAAAGTTGTTGTTGATAATAAGCATGAAGGTATGATATTTAAAAATGAATGTTTTACTAAGCTTAATATTGGTGATATAAAAGAAGCATATATTAAAAACATAAGAAAAGATGGAAAACTTGATATTTCACTTCAACCAATAGGAAAAGAGCAAAATAAAAATGCCTCTACACAAATTATACTTGATCTATTAAAAGAATATAATGGATTTTTACCATTTAATTCAAAAAGTGATGCCGCTGAAATTAGTAAAAGATTTGGTATGAGTAAAAAAATATTTAAAGCTTCATTAGTAACACTTATTACTGATGGTAAAATAACTTCAAGCCAAAGAGGAATAGAGCTAAAATAATGTCTAAAATTATTGATTTAAACTCTAAGAACTTAAGTTTTACAAGAGATGCCTATACTTATAAATTAGAACTATTTAGAACTTCAAATATGAGCATAGACACAAGAGTATTTAAAGGTGATGAGTTTATTAAAAAAGAAAACATCCCTTTTGCTCAACTTCCAAAACAACTAAAAAAGCAAGTTAAACCAAATTAACTAAGTAGTAATTTTGCTGACATAGCAAAACTAATAATTACTATTAGTGGTCTTATTATTTTTTGTCCTTGTAAAACAACAAGCTTTGCCCCTATTAATGCCCCTATTATTTGTCCTGCACCCATTACTAAACCTACTAAGATATATAGTTTACCCATGATTGCAAAGAATATAACAGATGCTATATTTGTAGTGAAGTTTAGTATTTTAGTTTGTGCTGTTGCATTTGATATATTGTAACCTAGTAGATATATAAATGCAATAGTGAAAAATGACCCAGTTCCTGGACCAAAGAAACCATCATAAAAACCAATAATCAATACAAAAGTCATGGAAAATAAACTAGTAGATATCAGTTTATGTTTCTCTATTGATCCTGCATCTTTAGATAGTAAAAAATATATACCAATAGCTATTAATAAAAAAGGTATAATTTTTTGAAGTATTGAAGCATCTATTTGAAGTAGGGTAATACCTCCTAAGATAGAGCCTATAAATGCACTAGTGATCATTAATTTCATCTGTTTTAAATCTACTACTTTTTTTCTTACAAAGTATACTGATGCTGTAAATGTACCAAATACACTTTGAAGTTTATTTGTAGCAAGTGCAGCAGCAGGTGGCAATCCAACCCATAAAAGTGTAGGAATTGTAAGTAATCCTCCACCTCCAGCAATTGTATCAATTATTCCAGCTATTAATCCAACAAAAAATAATAATATTAAAATATCATTTGTAAACTCCATAATAAGGCTCCGTTTATTAATTTTTTGTATAATAACTAAAAACCAATAAACTTTATAGTATAAAATTGACTATTTTTTGTTTGTAGAGAAATAAAGGATAATATATAAAAAACTTTTTAAATAAAGATAATAAACTCTTTGCACAATTAAATTATTCAGAGATCTTTTTTACGAATTATGCAAAACACTCCCATGATACCTTATGTATATCTGTACTTAAAGAGGGAAAAATATCTGTTGAGTTTCATAATAAAGATATAAGTTACTTACAAAAAGGCCAAATACTTATATTTAATCCATATCAAGTGCATGTTACTAAAAATATAGATACAAATACTAAAGATTATTATACTCTACATCTTCATAAACACTATTTTGAAAAAATAAAAACTAATATATATTTTAATGATAATATAATCACAAATAAAAATCTATATAAAAACTTTTTATCTTTATGTGAAGTGTTAAATACAAAAAAATTAACTAATCATCAACTATTAATAGATAGTTTTTTTAACGAGTTTGTGCTTAATTATTCTTCAAAAATAGATGAAGAATATACTAACAATTTTATTTTACAAGAGATAAAAAAGTTTATTTTAGAAAATATAAAAGAGCAAATAACCTTAGATGATATTGCTAATAATATTGGATATAATAAAGAATATATAGTAAGAATATTTAAAAATGAATTTGGACTAACTCCACATGCTTTTTTGATGAATGAAAAAATAAATTATGCAAAAAAACTATTAGACAATAATAATAAAAGCATTTGTGATATTGCTGTAGATATTGGATTTTATGATCAAAGTCATTTTACAAAACTATTTAAAAAATCGTTTGCAACTACACCTAAGAGGTATAAGATAAGTAAATAAAATTATATATAAAAACTTAAATTATTATAGTATATTTAAAATATAAATTAGCTAATTACAAATATTTATCAACTAGGTTTCTAAAATCTTTGTCAATTAAAATTTTAAGAAATACTGCGGACAATAAGCCTATAAATAACGCAGAAAATGCCATTTTTAAAAATAGAGATAGTACTAATAAAGATGCTAGTATAAGTAAAGTTATGTTGATAATTGTATTCATGAAAAGATTTTATCTTTTTATTTAAATAAAATCAAATTATTTTATATGATTTGTAAAAATAATATGTAAAAAGTAAAATAAATATGAATTAGTGTGAATCTTTAAATGGAGGAGGCACTCGGAGTCGAACCGAGGATCAAGGATTTGCAATCCAATGCATTAGCCACTTTGCTATGCCTCCATTTGTTTAGGTCGAAATTATATCTTCTATACCCTTAATCTTTTGTTAAATTAAGAGCAGTTTTCGAAAATATCATCTATAAGTTCTCTTGATGGTTTTTTATTTGATTCTTTTTTACCTAATAAAATATCTCTTATCTCTACAAGTTCATCCTCTTCAAAATATTCTATATAATTTGGGTTAAAATCTATTTTTTTATTATCATTTGTATTTATTAGTTCTAATATTTGATCAATTAGCTCTTTTTTTGTGTTTTTATTCATTATTTAAAAGCTGCTTTTTTAATATATCTTCTATATAAAGTTTCATTTTTGTTTCTCCAAAATCTTTATCTTTTGAGATACAGCATTTACAAGCAGTTCCTGCATCAGTTATATTTTGAATATCCTCTATGGTTTTAGCACCCATATTATCAATAGCATGTAGTATTTCACCTAAAGTAACTTTTTTACATTCACATACAATATAATCATATTTAAACTTTGCCAATATTATATCCCTCTTTGTTTTTTTATCACTTCATAAGCTTCATTTATCTCTTGAAGTTTGATTGTAGCTTGTTTTATTGTTGCTTCATCTGCACCTTTTCCTGTTACAATATCTGGATGGTTTTGTTTTACTAGTTTTCTATATTGTTTTTTTAACTCTTTATCATCTATATCTTCAGATACTTCTAGTATTTCGTATGCTTTTTTGATATTTAAAGTTTCATTATTTTTTCTACTTTCATGATATTGCATAAATTCATTTATCATCACATCTAAATCATGTCTTTTTATCTTTATAGCATCGCTAATATCTTCTATAATCATACGCTCAGTATTAGAAAAATCACCATCTATAAAAGCTAAGTTTAGTAGATATTGCATAACTTTGACTCTTTTTTCGTAAGAGTTTTTTGTAAGTTTATAATACTTATTACAGATCTCTATAGTGTTTTCAAAAGTTTCTTTCTCTTTTGCATATATTGATTTTAATTGTTCTCTTATATTTTCATGGTCATTAAAAACCATAGATATATCAGTAAAAGTATGTTTTAAAAGCTCAGCTTCTAACTCACACACTTGACCATCCGCTTTTGCTACTTTTGCCATAAGGGCTATTAATAAACCAGCTTCATGATCTTCAAGCTTACCTTGTAAATCTTGTTTTGAATCTATTTTAATATGATTGAACTCTTGAGAATTGTAATCTTTATTTAAAAAAATAAAAATAGCAACTACAGCTATAAATATGATTATTTCCATTTTGTATTCCTTGCTTGGAAAATTTGACCTAGATTTTAGCAAAAATTTGGTAAAATCATCGACTATATAAGATATATTATTTATATAAAAGATATTTACTATTGGAGAAATAGATGTTTGGAATGGGATTTATGGAGATTATGTTAATCTTGATTGTTGCAGTTATAGCTTTAGGACCAGAAAAGCTACCAACAGCAGCAGTTGATATAGCAAAGTTTTTAAAAAAAATGAGATCAAGTGTAGATGATGCAAAATCAACTATTGATAGTGAAATAAGAAAAACTGGATTAACGGAGCAAGCAAGAGACTTTAAAGATAACATAGGAATAGATAGATTATCTAGTTTAAATTTAGACAATTTAATTGATGAGGATGATGATTTTGATGTTAAACCTAAAAAAGAATCTAAAGTAACAATAAAAGATACAACTAAAGTATCTACGAAAGAAGTTTAATGTTTGAAGATTTAAAACCTCATATAGCAGATCTTAGAAAAAGACTGATGATATCATCTGCATTTTTTGTTATTGCATTTTTTGCATGTTTTTTTGTATATGATACTATATTAAACTGGATGATGGTACCTATTGAAGCTGTATTACCACCTGGCAGTAAAATGGTTGCAATTGAAGTACAAGAGACATTCTTTACTGCTTTAAAAGTTGCTTTCTTTTCTGCATTTTTAGTCTCTTTACCAGTTATATTTTGGCAATTTTGGTTATTTATGGCACCAGGGTTATATGATAATGAGAAAAAATTAGTAATACCATTTGTATTATCTGCAACATTAATGTTTTTAGTAGGTGCTTCTTTTGCATACTATGTTGTTGTACCTTATGGATTTGAATTTTTAGTTACATTTGGTTCTCAAGTAGTTGCAGTTATGCCTAGTATTGGTAAGTATGTAACATTTTTTACTAAACTTATGTTTGGTTTTGGTATAGCTTTTGAGATGCCAGTTATTACATTCTTCTTGGCAAAAATCGGTGTTGTAAATGATGAGATGTTAAAAAGTTTTTTTAAATATGCAATTGTACTTATATTTGTACTTTCTGCACTATTAACGCCACCTGATATTATTACACAGTTTTTAATGGCTGGGCCACTTATTATTCTTTATGGAGTATCTATTTATATTGCAAAGATTTTTAACCCTGCATCAAAAATAGAAGATGAAGAAGAGGATGACTAAAATAAATCTAGATCCTTTAAAAACATCTAGCTATGATTATACTTTACCAAAAGAACTCATAGCTACTTATCCAGTAACTCCAGCTAGTGATGCTAAGCTTTTAGTATACAATAGAGCTACAAAAGAGATTATACACACTACTTATAATAATCTATTAGATTATATTCCTCAAGATACAAATATTTTTTTCAATGATACAAAAGTTATTAAAGCTAGAATTTTTGGACACAAAAAAGAAACTGGTGGAAAAATAGAACTTCTATTTAATAAACCATATTTAAATGATACCTTTTTAGTTTATATGAGAGGTAGAGTAAAAGTTGATACTATTATTTCATTTAAAAATAATCTAAATGCTAAAGTAATTGAACTTTTAGAAGAGGGTAGTAGGGTTGTTGAGTTTTATCAAGATGGTAACAAATTAAACTTCTTAGAGTTAGTAGATGTTTTAAATACTATTGGACATCTTCCTCTTCCTCCATACTTACATAGAGAAGATGAAAAAAGTGATGAATCAACATATCAAACACTTTTTGCTAAAAACTATGGAGCAGTAGCAGCTCCAACTGCATCTTTGCATTTTACACCTGAACTATTAGAAGAATTAAAAAATAGATTTAATACATACTATCTAACACTTCATGTAGGTGCAGGTACATTTAAACCTGTAGAATCAGAAAATATATTAGATCATCCTATGCATAGTGAGTATTATGAGATAAAAGATGATACTGTAGATGCTATAAAAAATTTAGATAAAAAAGTTTTGGCTGTTGGTACAACAGTTACAAGAACACTAGAGTATTATAATGATACTAATAAAACTAGTGGTGAAGCAAATTTATTTCTAAATCCAAGTAATCCACCAAAAATTGTAGATTATTTACTTACAAATTTTCACCTTCCAAAGTCTACATTGATTATGCTTGTTGCATCTTTTATTGGACTTGAAGAAACTTTAAGAATTTATGATATTGCTATTAAAAATAGATATAGATTTTTTTCTTATGGAGATGGGATGTTAATAATATAAGTGATAAATTATATAAGAGATTATTTTAAATAATCTCTTATATATTCATATCCTGAGTAAAGTGTAAGTGCAGTAGCAAACCATAAAAGTTCTGCTCCATATGGCCAGTTCATTATTAGAAATCCTATTGCAAACATTTGAGCAACAGTTTTTACTTTTCCTGCCATAGAAGATGCAACACTTTTACCTTGCTCTATTGCTACAACTCTAAGTCCAGTTATAAAAAACTCTCTACTTAATATCAAAAATACTGCAAATGCACTTGCTCTATCTAAAGCTATAAGACCAATAAATCCAGCAAGTACAAGCATTTTATCTGCAAGGGGATCTAAAATAGATCCTAAAGTTGTCATTTGATCCCAAGATCTCGCAATAAAGCCATCAAAAAAATCAGTTACAGAAGCAATTACAAAAATAAGTCCTGCAAAATAATCAAACCATGATGGATGCCACCCTTGAAAAATAGGGTTATCTTGATCTATCATAAACCAAAGCATAAGTGGAGCTAATGCTATTCTAAAAGCTGCTAATATGTTTGGTAGGTTTAGATTTTTCTCTTTTTGTATATCTTTTGCCATTATTTTTTAAATGTTGTTCCACCATCAACGATAAGTGTAGTACCAGTTATCCAAGATGCTTCATCACTACATAAAAAATAACAAGCACTTGCTAAATCTTCTGGTTGACCCATTCTATTTAAAGGAGAAAGTTCAGCAGTTTTAGCTGCAACTTCTTCATAGTTTGTAAATGCTCTTAATGCATCTGTTTCAATAGGTCCACCAGAAACTGCATTTACTCTAATACCCATTTCACCAAGTTCAGTAGCAGCATATCTTACCATAGCTTCAACTGCTGCTTTATTTGTACCATGACCAGCATAGTTTTCAATATATACTAGATTTCCAGTAGAACTTAAACTAACTATTGCTCCACCATTTGTCATTCTTTTTGCTGCTTGTTGTGAACATGTAACAAATGCATCAACAGTAGCAGTATAAATGTTATTTAAACCTTTTGGTTTTAGTTTCATAAATTTATTATATCCACCAATAACAGCTCTACCATATATCATTGCATTAGATATAAAATAATCGATTCTATCAAAATCTTCATCTATTAATTTAAATAGATCTTTGGCTGATTCTGGTTCTAGGATATTAAATGGATAACATCTAGCTCTAATATTGTATGTTTTTTCTAGATCTTCACAAATCTCTTTTGCAATAGTATCATTTGAATTGTATGTAAATGCAATATCAATTCCCTCTTTAGCAAATCTATAAGCAGTTGCTTTTCCTATACCTTTTGTTGCACCTGTTATTACTAATACTTTATTACTCATTATTTGATCCCTATAATATAATATACTTCTTTATTTGGGATAGTTTCTAAAGATACTTTATACTTATCACTCCACTTTTTAACTATCTCATGGAACTCTTCAAGTAGTGCATCATTATCTAAGTTATCTGATTTTATTTTAAACATATCTCTGTTGTTTGAAAGTGCAACATAAGCATTTACATGTTTTAAACTATCATTTAAGCTTATTAAATGTTTTGCAAATTTATCAAAACCTAAAGTGTTATCCATAGCTTTTTGAGCTTGTTTTCTAGATGAGTCGTTTATAGTGTATTTTAGCTGAGCTAAAATTGTATCTGTATTTATATCTAAGTTCATATTTATTCCTAAAAAATTTTCCTAATTTTATCAAATTAATACTAAAAAATGGTATAATCCGAACAATATTTAAGGAATTTGTATGACTATTATTGAATTATTTCAAAAACTATTAAGATTTAAATCGATTACACCAAATGATGCTGGTGCTTTTGATTTTATAGATGAGTATTTAGGTGATACTTGGGAGTGTATAGCACTAGATATAGAAGATGTAAAAAATAGATTTTACTATAAGAAATTTACTGACACAAATGAACATTTATGTTTTGCAGGACACGTAGATGTAGTACCAGCTGGAGATGGTTGGGATGTTGATCCATTTGAAGCAAATATTATTGATGGTGTTATAACAGCACGTGGTACTCAAGATATGAAAAGTGGAGTTGCTGCTTTTTTATATGCTTGTAAACACGCAAAAGAGTTTGATGGAACACTATCTATACTTTTAACTTCAGATGAAGAGGGTGAGGCAATAAACGGAACAGTAAAAGTTCTTGAATACCTAAAAGAGATAAACTTCTTACCAACATCAGCAATTGTTGCAGAACCAACTTGTGAAGAGGTATTTGGTGATGCTATAAAAGTAGGCAGAAGAGGAAGTATAAATGGTTATTTAGAACTTCAAGGCAAACAAGGTCATGCTGCATATCCAGAAAAAACTATAAATCCAATACACCAAATAAGTGAAGTTTTAAATAATATTGCTGGACATAATTTAGATAATGGAGATGAATACTTTTCTCCTAGTCAATTAATTATTACAGATATAAGATCTGGTATGCAAGTTACTAATGTAACACCAAATAAACTTAATATGATGTTCAATGTAAGAAACTCAACTAAAACTACACAAAAAGAGATAAAAGAATATATCGATAAATATTTTTCAAAGTTTGATTATAAATTAAAATTAACACAAGGTTCTTATCCATTTATGACTGATGCAAATACAAAAGTTGTTCAAAAAATGAGAGCAAGTATTAAAGAAGTTTTAAATATACAAACAAAAAATTCAACAGCTGGTGGTACTAGTGATGCTAGGTTTTTTGGTCAGTATAAAATAGATACTATAGAGTTTGGTGTTATAAATGATACTATACACAGTGTAGGTGAGAGAACTACAGTTAAAGAAGTAGAAAACTTGACACAGGTATTTGAAAATATTATAAGAAATTATTAAGTAACTTTGACAAATGTAATTTTTTTTGCTAAAATGTAAAAAAAATAAAGTGAAGGTTATGTTAGATTTAATAATTTCAAAAGATGAATTGGTTCAAATGTTCATAGATGAAACGATTAAAGATACTAATGAAGGCTGGCTATATAAAGATACTGAGTATATAAATATAGCAGCAATTCACGAAAAAGACCCAAAATATATATATGATATTGCTAATGCCCAGTTTTATAAACTAACTAGCATTGATAGTAAAATAATATAAAAGTAGAAGAGGAATATAAATGTCACATTGTCCATTTTGTAAAAAGAAAATTGCTATGAGTAAAGCTTTTTGTTCAAGAGGTTGTAAAGATAATTACTTTCAATTAATAGCTATACAAATACCAAAATTATTTTTAAAAAGAATTTATCAATTTTGTACTCCAGAAGAGAGAGAAAAAGAGGTTGAAGAGTTTGCAGCAAGACACAAATGGAGATTAGATCTACTTAAAAATAAGTTAGAAGAAGAAGCTATTGCAGCTGGATTTATAAAAGATCCAAATAAAGAAAGCTAAGTAATTACTATTTAGCTTTACTTTTTAATAAGTAAACATAAACTACACTTGCTAATATTATAAAACTACTAGATATTAGTATCCCCATTGTAAGCCAAGAAGTACCAAGTAAAAATCCTAACTGAATATCAGGTTGTCTATAATTTTCTGCAATTATTCTAGCGATTGAATATAAAATCACATAGATCAATGCCATTTGACCATCAAAAGCTTTTTTCTTTCTAATTGTAAATAAGATTATACCTACAACTAAACCCTCTAAAATAGCTTCATATAAAGCAGATGGATGTCTTAAAGCTCCTTGTGCATAAATTGCCCAAGGTACATCAGTGATTCTTCCTATAAGTTCTTGATTTAAAAAGTTTGCAACTCTTCCAAAAATATAAGCAAATGGAACAGATAGTGCTGCAATATCAGCTAAGAACCAAAATTTTATTTTATATTTTCTTGCAAATAATATAGTAGATAGTATAAAGCCTATAATTGCTCCATGGTAACTCATACCAGCAATCCCTACAAATTGTCCATCTTGAAATGGATTAAATATATTCCAAGGGTGAGTTAAATAGTAAGATGTATTTGAATCATAAAATAGTATATATCCTATTCTAGCACCTAAAATTACACCAATTTCAGCCCACCATATATAAGAGTCCAAAGTATCTTTTGATATATCTAGATTATCTTTTTTGATTATATATTGTGCAGTATAAATTGCAAGAAGAAGAGCAATAGCATACATAATTCCATACCAATGAACCCCAACTGATCCTATAGAAAAAGCTATTGGTTCAAAGTTTGAATATATATGTTGCCAAGATTCTTGCATAGATTAATTTTCCTCTAATGCATCAGCAATTAGTTCAATAGGATTTTTAAATACAACATCTTCTACTTTTGCATTATGTAAAGAGTTTGTAATTTGCATTCTACAAGCACTACATTCAGCACTTACAATAGAAGCTTTTGTCTCTTTTATCATAGCAGCTTTTGGAAGACCTGCTTTTTTAGAGTATTCATATTTGTTACTTTGCATAGTAACTCCACCAAATCCACAACATCTATTAGAATCACTCATCTCTTTTATTTCGTAATTCTTACTCAATAATGCTCTAGGTTCTTTATGAACACCTTGCATTTTTTTAGCATGACAAGGATCATGGTAAGTTACTACATCACTAAATGATTTATTTGATTTTGCTAATAACTCTTCTAGATTTGTATTATTTTCTAACCATTTTGTAGCCATATGTACTTTTGGAGCTATTTTTAAAGCTCTTTGTTTCCAATCTTCTTGATCGTGTAAATAGTGAGCCCAATCTATATTAATCATAGCACTACAAGTAGCCTCAGGGATTATTATAGCATCAACTTCATCAATAAACTTTTCAAAGTATTTTATATTTTTCTTTACAAGGTAATCAACAGTATCAAAATCACCTGTAAAATATGCAGGTGCAGAACAACAAAGTTGTTTTTTAGGGATCATAACTTCAAGACCTAATTTATCTAAAATTTTAAGTAATGCTTCACCAGTATTTGTATATGAATAATTTCCCATACATCCAATAAAGATAGCTACTTTTTTCTTTGGTAGTTTATAATTTGATTCTATAAGGTTTTTTGCATTTGATGTTGAGATATACTCTTTGTGCTTGTTTAAAAAGCTTATTCTATCTGCGTATGGTAAACTTCTATCGTGTATCATTTGTATTGGAAGATTTATTCTAAGTGTTGCACTTTGTTTTTTCTCATTAATTTTGATACCACAAGTTTGAAATACCCATCCCATTTTAGCCATAAAGTCCATAATCTTTCTATGTCTAAGAAGAAAGAAAAATGCTCTTTTATACCAAGCAATTCCAAATTTTTTTCTTATATCATTTCGTACTTGTTCTATTATCATATCTGTTGGTAGGTCATTTGGACAAGCTTCTACACAGTTTGTACATAAGAAACATGATTCAAAGATATCTTTTGCAGTTGTGTCTAGTTCTAGTTCACCTCTATCATAAGCACCTAGAAGATCTATAAATCCTCTAGGTGATGTTGTTTCATCTTGATTTATATTAAAAATTGTACAAACTGGTTTACATTTACCACATTTGATACAGTCATCACTAATAGAAGTATAGTCAAACTTTATATCTTGCATTTAATTACCTTATGTTATATAGTACGCGATTATATCTAAAATATTGTTTTAATTTTATAAATCAATATATTAGATAGTTTTACTAAATCTTCTTTTATCTTCTGGTATTTTATTTAAATATGCATCAAAAGGCATACATATATTTCTAATAAGCATAGCACCTGTTTGATTTACTTCTATTTTTGATTCACCAACTTCTAATAGTTCAGCTTCTTGAAATTCAACTAGTGCGGCTAATGCATCACTAAAGTATTCTTTGAAATTGATATTAAATTTCTCTTCAACTTTTTTCATATCAAGTGCAAAGTTTGCCATAAGCTCCATAATTACATATTGTCTTAATATATCATCATCATTTAGCTTATACCCCTTAAATACTGGTAGTTCACCATTATCTATAGCTTTTTCATAAGTTGCTAAATCTTTAAAGTTTTGTGCATAATAATCAACACCATCACCAATTGAAGTAACACCAATACCAACTAAATCAGCTCCACCTTTAGTTGTATAACCTTGGAAGTTTCTATGTAATTCACCTTTTTTAATCGCTTGAAATAGTTCATCATCAGGTTTTGCAAAGTGATCCATACCAACCATATTATAACCGTTGTTTGTAAAGAACTCTATAGTGTCTTGTAAAATCTCTAATTTAGTAGATGCACTTGCAAATGTAGTTTCATCAAATTTTCTTTGAGTTTTTACCATCCAAGGAACATGAGCGTAGTTAAATACAGCTAATCTATCAGGGTTTAGAGTTATTATTTGTTCTATTGTATTTTTAAAACTAGCTCTTGTTTGAAGTGGAAGACCATATATTAAATCTATATTTATAGAGTTTATTCCAGCAGCTCTTGCTATATCAACAACAGCTTTAGTTTCTTCAAATGGCTGAATTCTGTGAATAGTTTTTTGTACCTCATCTTGTAGATCTTGAACACCAAAACTTAATCTATTAGTTCCATGTTTTTTAAGTACATCCATATGTTCTTTAGTAAAAAACCGTGGATCTACTTCACAAGATATCTCAGCATCATCACTAAAATTTGGGAAAGTTTCTTTTATGGCATTTAAAACCTCATCCATTTGATCGGCATTTAAAAATGTAGGAGTACCTCCACCAAAATGCATTTGTGTTACAAGTCTAGAAGTATTTAGATGTTTAGCTAATATTTTAAGCTCTTTTTTTAAGTACTCTACATATCTTACTTTTTTATCCTCTTTACTTGTAAAAATAACATTACAACCACAAAAATAACAAGCACTTCTACAAAATGGAATGTGAATATATAAAGATATTGGTCTATTGTCACTTTGATTCTTAAATTTTTGTGATAGATCCTCTTTTGTAAAACTTTCACTAAATTCTGGTGCTGTTGGATATGAAGTATATCTAGGTCCTGGTTTGCTGTATTTTTCAAACTTTTTGAAGTCGATCATCTAAAATCCTAATTATTTAATATATTGCTATTTTACCCTTATTTTATTAAATTTGTGTAAAGATACGATATGAAAAGAAAATTAACAGATAAACTTAGCTTATTTTATACAAATAACTATCCTTTTGTAAATAGTAGATTATCAAATAAAGTATATGAAATTACACTTGGAATTGGTGGAAATATAGGAGATATAAAAAATAGATTTAATAAACTATTTTTATACCTAAAATCAAACACTAAAATAGATATAGTAAAAACAAGTCCAATTTTACAAAATCCACCTTTTGGTTATTTGGATCAAGATGATTTCTTAAATGCAATAATAGTTATAAAAACAAATAAAACTCCATCAGAAGTTTTAAGATTATGTTGGATCTATGAAAATAGATTAGGTAGAAAAAGGAGTTTTAAAGATGCGCCAAGAACTTTAGATATTGATATTATATTTATAAAAAAACAAAATAAATATTTAAATCTAAATACAAAAGATTTAATAGTTCCACATATAGGATATAAACAAAGAGCTAGTGTACTTATACCACTTGAGTGTATAAAAGCAAAAGGTAAGTTATGAGATATCCTATTGATTTTGAATCAACTTTTTCTAAAACATATCTTTTTTGGTTGAGTAGATTTATAAGATATAAAATAACATCTTTATCAAATAGACAAGTAACAAATCAAGATAGACTAGGGCAGATTATACAAGAGCTTATAAAAGGTTTTGATGATATAAAAAAACTAAAACTACTTATAAAAGAGCTTAGAAACTTAGGTATGAGTGGAATACATGTTTATTATTTACCTTTAGAAAAGCTATATAACTATCTAATAAATTATGGTGCATCATCTATGAAAGAGATAGATGAAGAGTTATTGAGTGATTTTTTAGCTTCAAATACTGCAACACTTTCAGATGCAAGTAAAAAAAATCATAGAATAGCTCTTATTGGTTTTTTTTCTTATATAGATAAACAAAATGAGCAAGAAAATGGTAACTCTTATAGATATGGAATTGAGCTTAAAAACTGGGGTGGATTAGCTGGTAAAAGTGGAGATAAACTACCATCTTTTTTAAATAAACAAGAAGTAAGTAAGTTTATAGAAGCTATAGATAAATACCCATATAAAAAACCAATAATAGGTGCTAGAAATAGACTTATAATAAAAACTATACTTTATACTGGTATAAGAGTAGGTGAAGCTATAAATATAAATATAAAAGATTTTATAAAAGATGGTGATGCTTATATTATACAAGTTCGAGGAAAAGGTAATAAACCAAGAGTTGTAATGATAAAAGAGAAAATAATAAAAGATGATCTTAAAATTTGGCTTGAAAATAGAATATGTGATGATAACTTACTTTTTTGTAATCAAAAGAAAAAAAGGTTAACACAAGCATATATAGGAAGATTAGTAGAACAAATAATGTTAAGTGTAGGACTAAGGAAAGAGAAAAACTCTGCACATATGTTAAGACATACTTTTGCTACTCTTTTATATCAAAATAGCAAAGATTTGATATTAGTGCAAGAAGCTCTAGGACATGCAGATATAAATACTAGTAGAATATATACTCATTTTGATAAAAGTCAATTAAGTAAGACTACTGATATATTTTAAATATTAGAAGTGTTAGATTGATTATTTTTTAAATATATTATATGTCTAAATCTCTAGTAATAATTCTACCAAGCTCAATCATCTCATAAGCTTTATTAAACTCATAAAAATCGCAGGCATCTTGTTGTCTATTTTATCATATTAGTTTTAATTCAAA
>Ga0256837_1001656_pt1 | contig 15065 bp, 13 predicted proteins | sample 4562384metaG_FD_185976 | JGI IMG/M metagenome (GOLD analysis project Ga0256837, IMG submission 185976) | Hydrothermal vent microbial communities from Guaymas Basin, Mexico - 4561-384 | ecosystem: Environmental > Aquatic > Marine > Hydrothermal vents | place: Mexico: Guaymas Basin | collected... | reverse complement strand
TTTTATTTTGAATTTTCAGGAAATGAATCATATATATCTAGTGAACTTCTATCTGCTTTTATACTTGGTGCTCGGTTAGATTTAGTAGTGCTTGGTTATATACAAGCACCACTAAGTATATTACTTTTAATTTTATATTTTTTACGCTCATACAATTTCTACAATATTATTAAAAAGTTTTTACCATACTATTTTTTATTTTTCTACCTCATAACCACTACTTTAATAGCTACTGATTTTGGATATTTTTCATTTTTCAACGAACATATTACACTTATGATTTATGGAATTTTAGATGATGATACCGCTGCTCTTTGGCGTACTATGCAAGATAACTACAATCTTTTTATGATTTTTTCATTATCTGTATTTTATATATTTATACTAAGACTATTACTTACAAAAGCATTTAAAAAAGACTTTAAAGAAAATCATATAAATATAAAATCCTCTCTACATGTAGGTATATTAATTTTAATAATTGCTCTAAACATTTTAGTTATTCGCGGTACTTTTGGTATGCACCCACTCTCAAAAACTATACCAGATGTATCAACAAATAAGTTTTTAAATGAGCTGCCAAACAATGGTGCTATAGCTTTTATAAATGCAACAAAACTTTATAAAAAAAGTAAATCAGGAAAATATGACCTTATAAAAACTACTAACTACAAAGGCAAAATAAATGAGGCTTTTTCTGTTCTCAGTGGAAAAAATGTAAAAAAAGGTGAAGATTATATAAAAAACATCACTTACCATATCCCTAAAAATGAAAAGATAGCTAAACTAAAACCTCATGTAGTTGTTGTAATGGTTGAGAGTTTTGGACTTCCAATAAGAAAATATCAAAGTGAAAAGTTTAATATTATGGGAAGACTTGAAAAACATTTCAAAGAGGACATACTTTTTACTAACTTTATTTCTGCTTCAAACGGAACTATTGTTTCATTAGAACCACTTTTGCTAAATACTACAGCAAGACCTAACTCAACTTCACTGGGTCAAAGTAAATATCAATACACTTCATATGTACAAGCAGCAGCCAAAGTGTACGAAAAAGCTGGATATGAAACAAGATTTATATATGGTGGTGATTTAAAATGGCGTAATGTTGGTAAATTTATGTCACTTCAAGGTTTTAAACATCAAGCTGGAAAAGTAAATATTGCTGATGCTCTACATGTAGACATAGCAAAAGCTTCACATGATTGGGGTGTATTTGATGAGCATGCTTATGATTATGTTATAAAATTACTACAAGATGCAAAAACTCCACAATTTATATTTTTACTTACTACAAATAATCATCCACCTTTTAAAACCCCTAAAGACTACAAACATGCTTCGCTAGTTGCACCACAAGAGCTTCAAGATAAAATGATAGGTGACAAAGAGTTAATACAAAAACGTTTGCTGGATTATCAATATGCTGTTGATATGGCTGGTAGATTTATGGATAATATAAAAGAGAGTAATTTATCAAAAAAAACTGTAGTTGCTATAACAGCTGATAACAACACAATAGAGGGTCGTATAAGATATAAAGACCAAATAACAACATCTAAAAAAATACCTTTTTACCTTTATGCACCACAAAGTATAAAGACTCTATACCCAAGGGGCACACTGCATGTAGACACAAAAATACCATCTTCGCATAAAGATTTATTTCCAACACTATATAACCAAACCTTATCTGATGTAAAATATATTGCAGTTGGTAAAAATCTTTTTGATAATAATTTAACTCATTGTGGGTTTAACGATGATAGTATAATTATCTCAAATAATGGTGCATTTAAACACAATAAACCAACAAATAAAAGTCAAAATAAATGTGATAAAGAGTATAATGCTGCATTAGCTGTAAGTGATTGGCTCATTAGAATTTATCCAAACCCATAAAATAATATAAAAAGGTTTTTTTTGAGAAATAGAATGAGTGCAGTAGAAGTATTTAAAATTTTGTTAGGAAATATTCAAAAAGCACAATTACCTTTAATTCTTCTTCGACCTAGAGAGATTAGTGAAAATATTTCATATACTGGTGACTATGACTTTTTTATACCTCCAATGTACAATAATGAACTTTTAAAAATAGTACTAGATACTGCAATATCAACTAATAGTAGTTTTACTGTAACAAGAGCAAAACACGGAAAAATAGACGTAACCTTACTAAATAGCATAGATAATAAGTCAATTGCATTAGAAATATGGAATATATTATCAGTCAAAGATCCAGAAAAAAAGACACTAAGATATATATATCCACAAATATTAGCCAAGTATATACAAAATAACTCTGAAGGAAAACTATCCTTATCTTTAGATATAGAAGCTCTTTATTATTTATCTCATCTTTTTACGGGTAAGAAAAAATTATCTACTCCACTAGTTAAAGAACGTCTTTTATATTATTTAACATCTTTAAAAAATTCTAATAGTAAATATCATATGCTTTTTAATGACTTATTACAAAATAAACTTGAGATAAAAGAGGTTGCACACAAAGCAAATATGATTTTAGTTGATAAAGGATTGCTAGCTCTTAAAAATAATTTAAAAGCTAATATTGTAGAAATATCTACAAAAATATCATCTAATTGGATAAGGATAAAAAGAAAACTATTTTCACTAATTCGTTTAATACCAATAATAGGACCAGATGGTGTTGGAAAAACAACTCTTATTGAAGCAGTACAAAAATCTACGCAAAAAGAGATAGGTGTATTTAAATTTAAAAAAACATTTAGAGTATCACCTATATATAAGATTCTTTTTCCTCTTTTTAGATATATGTTTAAAAAAGAATTAAATGTAAAAAAACAAATTGGTAAAAGTGAAGTAGATGATAGATATGGAAACTTTGTAATATTTAATGCTTTATTAATGTATCCATTAAGATTAATAAAAAATTTGTTTTCAAGAAAATTTGTTTTTATTGATAGATATTTTCATGAACATTTAATGATAAATGCTAGAAATAAAGCAAAAAAATCAGCTTTAAGAAATGATTGGAAGTTTTGGTTGGCTTTTATTCCAAGAACATATATTATTATTCAACTAGATGCTCCAACAGAAGTTATTATTAAACGAAAAAATGAACTTGACGAGGATAGCATAGAAGCATATAGGACATATCTTTTTCAAACTTTTCTGGAAAAACCATTTATAGTATACTGCTATATAAATACAGATTTACCAGCTGAACAATGCAGTAATCTTTTATTAAAAATTTGCAAAAATAAGATTAAATGTACATAAAAGGAGTAAAAATGATTCAATTACCAAAAGAGATGATAGGTAAAGGAAATGAACGTATATGCTACCTCCATCCAGAAGATAATACAAAAGTTATAAAGGTAAGTTATGAACGTAAAAAAGGTCGTTCTAAACAAAGTGATATAGAAATTAAATATTATAAAGAACTAATAAAAAGAAAAAATATGAACTGGTCTCATCTACCGAAATTTTATGGTGAAGTTGAAACTGATCAAGGAAAAGGGTTTATAGTAGATTTAGTAAAAGATTTTGATGGTGAGACTTCAAAAAGTTTTAAATACTATATTGACAAAAATGGTGTAGAAACTTACAAGCAAGAACTAGAGATTTATAAGCAATATTTTCTTGAATACTTAATTATTTTTAACTATGGAATGATGCCAAAAAATATTCTAAGAAGAAGAGTTACAAAAGATATAGCAGAATTAGTACTAATAGATGGCTTGGGTGATGTTTCTTACTTTACATTTCCAAATAAAATACCTTACTTCGCACGTAAAAAGATTCTAAGAAGATGGAATAAGTTCGAAAATAAATATTTACGGACAAAGGATAATAAATGAAAAAAAAGATATTAGTAACTGGTGGTGCTGGATTTGTCGGAAGTCATCTTTGCGAGAGGTTATCACAAGATATGAGTAATGATGTTTATTCACTAGACAACTACTTTACAGGTTCAGAAGATAATCACGTTAAGAATGTTACTTATATTAGAGGAAGCACAAAAGATATAGCATCACTAGTTACTTTTAATCCTGATATGGTTTACCACCTTGGAGAATACTCAAGAGTTGAACAGAGTTTTGATGATATTGAAAAAGTCTGGGAATATAATAAAGATGGAATTTTTGCAGTACTAGAGTTTGTTAGAAAAGCTGGATGTAAAATACTTTATGCTGGAAGTTCTACAAAGTTTGGAGATGGTGGTCTTGGTAGATCTGCATCACCATATGCTTGGACAAAAGCAACAAATACTGAACTTGTTATGAACTACGGAACTTGGTTTAATATCCCATACGCAATCACTTACTTTTATAATGTATATGGGGATAGAGAGATTCAAACTGGAAAATATGCAACACTTATAGCCCTTTTTAAAGAAAAAATGAAAAATAATGAGCCATTAACTATCGTAAGCCCAGGTACTCAAAAAAGAAATTTCACGCATATAGACGATATTATTAATGGTCTAATATTAGTTGGTGAAAATGGATATGGTGATGAGTTCGGTATAGGTAGTGGTGAAGCATTTAGTATACTAGAGGTCGCTAAAATGTATGGTGGAGAGATACAGATGCTTCCTGAGAGAAAAGGTAATAGAATGACTGCTGATGTCATGACAGCTAAGACTGAATCTCTTGGTTGGAAACCTGAAAAAAAGCTAGTTGATTATATAAATAAATTAAAAAAACAAAACTGGTTATAAAACTTGACAGTAGCAACAATAAAACAAAATATTTTTTCTCCATCTGAAGAGTTACAGATGAAGTACACACTATGGATGAATCATCTTTTAGTTGTATATGCTTTTTTTATGCCAATATCACAACAGGCAAAGACTGCAATATTTTTTATTATATTGATATTATTTCTACTACGGAATAATTTTAATATATATATATACCCAAATTTAAAAAATAAAATTATTCAGGCAATATTATTATTTTTTTTGATTAATATTGTTTGGATTATTGGTTCAGACAACATAGATATGGCTAAAAAAGTAATTAAATCTGCTAGCTATCTAACATATACTTTAATATTTATATCAATAATTGATAAAAGATTTGTAAATCGTATATTAACAACTTTTATACTTTCTATTTTATTATCAGAGGTCATATCATATTTAGTTGGTTTTAAACTACTTCCTTCCACACTATTTTTATATGGTACTGAAGTATATAAATCATCATTTACTGACCCTGCTATATTTCTAAGTCATACTAAATACTCCAGTGTACTTTCAATTACTATTATGATATTAATATATAAAATTATTAATGATAAAAATCAAATATTAAGAAAAAGTTTTACTATTATTTTCATAATGACTGCTACTATAAATCTTTTTACCATAGGAGGTAGACTAGGATATCTTTTATTTATAATCCTATTTATATTTACTATATTTTTTATAATTAAGAAAAAATATAAAAAAAAAATATTTATTAGTATAGCGATACTATTATCTATATTTTATATAGCCTATTCTACAAATGGTATTTACAAACAAAGGTTGAATACATCTATCAATTCAATAAAATCATTAATTGACAATCCTATTGAATCTTTCCAAAGTAGTTTCGGACAAAGGGTTGGTATCTGGTATTATTCAAAAGATACAATCAAAAATAATTTAATTTTTGGTGTTGGTACAGGTGATCATATGGATAGTATATATAGCAATATACCAAATAAACATAATTTTTTAAAACAAGTTTCACATCCACATAATCAATATATAAGTATAATTACTCAATTTGGTATTATTGGGTTAATTGTTTTTATAAATATTTTTTATCAAATATTAAAATTTAATTTTACAGACACTAAACAAAAATTTTTAGCTTATATAATAACATTAGGAATATTTACTTCATTTTTCTTTGTTTCTGATATAAATAAATTTTGGTTTCCACTATGGGCATTTATATTATCTTTGTCTATATCTACTAAAATTTACAAAAATATTAAACTTAATAAAATCAATTCAAAACTACTTACAAAATACATATTATTTACTATTTTAATTGCCATATATACGTTAATTCAAGGTTCATCCTTTAACTTCTCAAAACCTTTCTTAAATCTTTAATTAAATATTCTTTATATATTTGTATACTTCTGCATTATATAGAGAGTTAATAAAAGATTTCCATATATTTTTAATAGTCTTCACTTTAAAATAATTTATATTATTCTTAATGCTAAAACTATTATTTAAACCATCAATTATAACTAGGATAGAATCATCATGAGTAACTTTTTTATACACTATATTAACTACATTTAGATCCTTCACTATAATTTTTTCCTGAAATAAATAATTTTTAAGATTTACTAATAAACTTTCCAATATATTTGATTCTATTAAACTATTCTTTATAATATAATATGATAATGGTTTAGATATATTTCCATCAAAATCTCTTATTAATTCAACAACTTCTCCAATACCTAGGTTAGTTTCTATTAATCCATAATATCTCGCAATATGTTTCCATGCTATATTTTTTTTAATTAAATATTTATAGTATTTAATTTCTTGCTTACTTTCTTTATTATTACCAGATATAACAATTTTTATACACTTATTTTGATCATTTGGATGCTCATAGCAAGCCCTGTTTGTACCAACATCTATTAAATACTTATCACTTAATTCTATCATTCTTCAAATACCTTATAAATTAATCCAAATTATAATATAATTACATTAAATAACAAGATGAATATGAAAGAAGTTTTAAATATGAAAGTATTAGCTTTTGGCGCTCATGCAGATGATGTAGAAATAGGTATGGGTGGGACAGTAGCAAGAATGATTGAAGAAGGTCATGAAGTGAAAATAGTATGTGCTATTATCCCACATGAGAGTATTGATGGAGTACCTAACTTAAAAGATAAAGAAATAAGGCATAAAGCAGCTGTAGATGCAGCAAATATACTTGGTGCATCCATAGAGATACTCGATATTGATCCCTACGAATTTACTCTAAATAGAAAATATACAAAAATATTTGACCAAATAGTAAAAGCTTATAAACCTGATGAAGTTTATGTAAATTGGCACCATGATTCACATCAAGATCATAGAGCAATAGCAAATATGATTTTTTCATCTGCCAGAAAAAATAACTTTTCCCTCTACATGTATGAATCTATGTTACCAGGGGGGATAGTTGCTGAAAGTTTTAGACCACAATTATTTATAAATATTTCAGATACTATTGACAAAAAAATAGCCAGTTTAAAAACTTATTACTCAATATCTTTATATGATCAAGTTGGTGAAGGAATTGTTGGTAGGGCAAGCTTTAGAGGTCATCAAATTGGAGTTAAGTATGCTGAAGTATTTGAAGTTATTAAAAAGATACGCTTATGATAGTTTCTATACATCAACCATATTATTTTCCTTGGCTTGGATATTTTGAAAAAGTTTTAAAAGCAGATATATTTGTAATTTTAGATGATGTTCAGTATGAGAAAAATAATTTTTATAATAGAAATCGTGTAAAAACAGCAAATGGAGCGACATGGATAACTGTCCCTGTTATGTATAAAAGTAAAATAAATCTAATGGATATTACGATTGATGAAAAACAAAAATGGCAAAAAAAACATTTCGATACAATCTTTTTTAACTATAAAAAAGCACCATTTTTTAAAGAACATGAAGAATTTTTAGAAAATATTTTTAAAAATATGCAATGGGAAAAACTTATTGATATTAATTTATATACATTAAAATATTTATTTAATGCTTTAGAAATTCGAACACCCATTAAATATGCAAGTAAATTAAATATAAATTCCACTGCTACTCAAAGACTCATAGATATTACTAAAGCAGTTGGAGCAGATACTTACTTATCTGGAAGTAGTGGTAAAAACTACATGGACTTAGATCTATTTAATAATGAAGATATCAAGATTTTATATCAAGATTATAAATCACCAAAATACACTCAACTTGATGATACTTTTGAAAGCAATCTATCTATTTTAGACTTATTGTTAAATCATGGAGCAAAAAGTAAAGAGATTATTTTATCAAATAAATAATCTTTCATATTGTTGTATAACATTACTTACTATAAATGGTTTAAGTATACTCTTTGGTATCTTAACTTTAGCATCACTAAGTGCCAACTCTATTTTGTTTTTAAAATCTTCAATATCTCCAACTTTTGATAAATATTTCTCAAATTCTGGAGCCATTATTTCATATGGCCCAGAAGGGCAATCTGTACTAACAACATTAACATTCAGTGCATATGCTTCTACTATTACAGTTGGTAGACCCTCATGATCAGAACTTAGAAGTAATAAACTTGCACCTTTAATAATTGGATATGGATTTGATTGAAAACCTGCGAAAACAACTCTTTGTTCAATATCTAAATCTTTTATAAATTTTTTTATATTAGATTCTTCATCACCCTGCCCAACTAAAACAAGTTTAATATTTTTATTCTTTATTTTTGTAAATGCTTTTAGTAAAATATCATGTCGCTTTGGTTGGGAAAAACTTCCGACATGAACTAAATATTCATCTTCTGGAATATTAAAATTTATATTTTTTAAAGATAATTCTTTTATTAGGTCAAAATCATAAGGATTATAAATAGTATGAATACTTTTAGGAATTATACCCATTGATAAAATATCTTTTTCTACACCTTTAGAAACACAAAGTATATTTTTATTATCATAAAGTTTTTTTACTTTTTTAGTTTTAATTGATTTTCTAATACCCTCTCTATCACCTATTTTAGCATTAGAGGTTGTACCTCTCAACATATAATAGGCATCATCTAGTTTAGCTTTATCCATTAGCTTATGTGTTAAACCTAAACTACCTGCCATAAAACTTATAGAAGACTCTTTATCAATTTTCAATAATAATCTTTTTAATTTTTTAGCATATTTAATATATGAAAGAGAAGAAACTATACCTTTTTCAAAATTTAAACAATGAATATTTAATCTAGAGTCAATCTCAAAATCTATTATATTTGTCATCATAATAATATGTGCATCATAGCCAATATTTAAAAATGCTGTCGCGATTTTAATCGTTGAGCGTTGTGCACCACCACCAAGCAATTCATCTATCATTAAAACAATATTTTTCAAATAAATCTCTTTTTATATATATTTTAATCAATTATACCCTATAATTACAAACTTCACGCTAGGAACTATTTTGAAAATACTCGTCACAGGAACAGCAGGTTTTATAGGTCATCATTGTGCTATATCTTTTTCAAAAGCTGGTTTAACAGTAGTAGGTCTTGATAATATAAATGATTATTATAATCCTATTTTAAAACTTGGTAGACTAAAAGAGCAAGGCTTTGATACCTCTGAAATAAAAGCGAATAAACTAATAACCTCAAAAACAAATAAAAAAATATCATTTATTAAAATGGATCTTACAGACAAAAATACAATGAATAAGCTTTTTGAAGAGCAAAAATTTAACTATGTATGTCATCTTGCAGCTCAAGCTGGGGTAAGATACTCTATAGATAACCCGGATGCCTATATTCAGAGTAATGTTGTCGGTTTTTTAAACATCATAGAGAACTGTCGTCATCATAACATCAAACATCTTGTATTTGCGAGTAGTTCATCTGTATATGGTCTTAACAAATCTATGCCGTTTAACACTGATGATCATACAGACCACCCAATAAGTCTATATGCAGCTACCAAAAAATCAAATGAGATGATGGCACATACATATGCGCACCTCTACAACATACCTATGACTGGACTTAGGTTTTTTACAGTATATGGTGATTGGGGTCGTCCGGATATGGCACCGTTTCTTTTCACGGACGCAGCTTTTCATGACAGAACAATCAAAGTATTTAACAACGGTGATATGTTTCGTGATTTTACCTATGTTGGAGATATTGTAGAGAGTGTACTTAGACTCATACAAAAACACGCACAAAGTGATGATAGTTGGGACCCGGAAAATCCAAAACCATCAAGCTCATCAGCACCATATAAAATCTACAACATAGGAAACCATAACCCTGTAAGATTGATGGATTTTATAAAAGCGATTGAAAATGCAGTAGGAAAAGAGATAAAAAAAGAGATGCTTCCTATGCAACCTGGCGATGTACAGTTCACTTATGCAAATGTTGATAGCCTCATCAAAGTTACCAACTATACACCAAGTACACCACTACAAGATGGCATAGATAAGTTTGTAACTTGGTATAAGGACTTTTATCTTTGATAGACAAGGGACAAACTGCCGTAATATGCCTCTCCAAAGTAAACGGAGGGATGGAGCTAGCAGCTGTAAAGTTAGCCAGGATCTTATCTGAAAAGCTCCCTATAATTTTTATAGCTAGAGAGGGTGGATTTATTGAGAGGGAGAGGAAAAATCACTTCTCAAAGCACAATATATCTCTACATGTAATCGACTTTAAAAGTTACTTTAGCTTTAAACTCATCACAAAAGTAAGAGAACTTATAAAAACTCACCAGATAAAAAACATCATCTTTCTCGGTGCTTCAGAGATGCGTTCATTACACTTTGCTTGTTTAGGACTAGATGTAAACTTTATCATACGCCAGGGTTCAAAAAAAACAACACCCAAAAAAGATTTTTTACATAAAATATTTTACTCAAATGTCAACCACTTTGTAGGAAACTGCGAATACATCAAACAAAACATAAAAGAGACTCTACCCATACCAAAATATGCTACACTATCACGCATATACTCATCTCTAAAACTACCTCTACATGTTGATACAAAAAAGAAAAATAATATTATAGATATAGTACTTGTTGGACGTATACACCCTGGAAAAGGGCAACTAGACGCCATAAAAGCGTGTGAGATTTTAGAGAAAAATCATATAGAGTTTAAACTAAGGTTTTTAGGTGATATACAACACAAAGAGTATCACAAAGAGATAGTTACATACTTAAGTAACTCAACCATAGAAGATAAAGTTGAGATAGTTGGCTACACAAAAGAGGTGCCAAAGTATCTGCAAAATTCAGATATATTTTTATTTCCAGCTCTTGGTGAAGGGATGAGTAATGCCATTATAGAAGCACTTGGCTATGGCCTAATCACCATCATATATAATGATACATCATCACCTGAGTTTAAAGAGCTTGGGTTTAATATACATTTAACAAGAGAAAATAATGTAGAAAATCTTCAGGGTATTTTAATTAAATTATCTAAAAGTATACCTGAAGAGAAAGAAAAGGCGTTATATAATATGTCATTAGCAAGAAAAGTTTTTACAATAAAACGCGAAAGAATTGAATATTTTAATTTATTAAATTAAAGAGAAAATTGACAAAACTTTAGTATAATAATGAATAAATAAAAGGTCTCGTCTATGAAAAAAGCAATTAAAAAATTATTTAGAAAAAAAGGTGCAGATCATCTAGTACTTTCATTTCCAAAGTGTGGTAGAACATGGTTAAGAATGATGTTAAACAAAATTATTATTGATGAATATAATGTTAAAGATGGTGATTTATTAGAAACTTATAAACTAACAAGAGATATGAAAGAGGTTCCAAATATACAATTTTTGCATGATGATGATCCTCATATAAAACAATCTAAAGATATAGAAACAGATAAAAGTAAATATACTAATAAAAAAGTTATATTCTTAATAAGAGATCCTAGAGACACATTAGTTTCTTATTATTTTCAATACACTAAAAGAGGTGATAAGGAAGATGCAAAAGACAATTTTAATGGAACTATGTCTGAATTTATGCATCACAATACAGGGAGTATTGATAGTTTCATTAAATTTTACAACGTCTGGGCTAATAACAGAACTGTGCCAAATAACTTTTTTATTGTAAGATATGAGGATTTAATGAATGATCCCATATACAATATGCAAAGAGTATTAGACTTCTTAGAAATTCCAGCTAAATTAGAAACAATTAAAAATGCTGTAGATTTTTGTAACTTTGACAACATGAAAAAAATGGAAAAAACGGGTAACTATGGAAATAGACTATCCGCAGGAAAGACTAATGATCCAGAAAGTTTTAAAGTTAGAAAAGGTAAAGTTGGAGGCTACACAGAATACCTAACAGATGAAGATATTAAATTTTTAGATAATAAAATAAATAAAGAATTAGATGATTATTATTACTATTATAAAAGTAATTAATAAATTATATATTAAAAAAATATGATATATAATGTTGTTTAATAGCTATGAGTTCATATTCATATTTTTACCAATAATCTTTTTTATATATTTCTTTTTACTAAATAAAAGATTAGTGGGGGGGGCAAAAGCATTTTTAGTATTTGCTTCACTATTCTTTTATAGTTGGTGGAATATATCTTATCTACCACTTATACTTACATCTATGTTATTTAACTATGTAATTGGAAACTCTTTAAATGAAAACTTAAAAAAAGTACAAATTCATAAAAAGTCTTTACTTACATTTGGGATATTAGCTAATCTTGCATTACTGGGTTACTTTAAATATACTGACTTTTTTTTAGAAAACTTTAACTTAGTGTTTGATTCATCAGTACCATTACTTCATTTAGCACTACCACTAGCTATATCTTTCTTTACATTTCAACAGATAGCATATCTCGTTGATAGCTATAGAGCAGAGACTGCTGAATATGACTTTTTAAATTATGCTTTGTTTGTAACATTCTTTCCTCAACTTATAGCTGGACCAATTGTACATCATAAAGAGATGATGCCTCAGTTTGCAAGTAAATGGAACTTAGTTAAAAATTATAAAAATATAGCTACAGGTTTATTTATATTCTCCATTGGATTATTTAAAAAGGTAGTTATTGCTGATACTTTTGCTGTATGGGCAACTGCTGGATTTGATAATGCACCTATACTAAACTTTTTTGAAGCATGGGCTACATCATTATCTTATACATTTCAACTATACTTTGACTTTTCTGGGTATACAGATATGGCTATAGGTGCTGCTTTACTTTTTAATATTAAGCTACCTATAAACTTTAACTCTCCATATAAGGCTACATCTATACAAGATTTTTGGAGAAGATGGCATATTACTCTAAGTAGGTTTTTAAAAGATTATATCTATATACCACTCGGTGGTAATAGAAAAGGTGAGTTTAGAACATATACTAACTTAATGACTACATTTATTCTTGGGGGTATTTGGCATGGTGCTGGTTGGACATTTGTGTTTTGGGGATTTATGCATGGTATGGCTTTAGTTATACATAGAGCTTGGAATAATTTAGGTTTTACAATGAACAAGTATCTTGCTTGGTTCATCACTTTTAACTTTATCAATATCGCTTGGGTATTCTTTAGGGCTAAAGAGTGGAGTGATGCTATTAAAGTGTTGTCTGGAATGCTTGGCTTAAACGGAATCATATTTACTCAAAAACATGAAAAGTTTTTAAGTTTTTTAAATTCATTTGATAATATTTCATTTGGTATAGTAACGGAGCATATTGGCGGTGGATCAGACATTTTAAATATTCTAATTTTTACTTTTATAATTACTATATTTTTCAAAAATATTCAAGAAATATTTAACTTTCCCTATCTTAAAAAACCATCCATATATACCAATAAATATATCTTATTTTTTGCTATTCTTTTTGTTTTTTCATTAATAAAATCATCTATTAAAACATATACTGAATTTATATACTTTAATTTTTAGGTAATCAAAATGAAACAATATAAACATGCTATTTACAAATTCTTACTTACTATTATTATAACACCTACATTATTATTTACACTAATATTTCTTTATGATCCTCTCCAAATATTTCATAAACCGTTCTTAAGAAAAAGCACATTTCATTCAAATATGAGAGAACAAGCAGCTGGGATTATAAATAATTATAAATTTGATTCTATATTATTAGGTACAAGTATGCTTCAAAATACTTCTGCTGAGGAAGCATCACAAAAGTTAAATGAAAATTTTGTAAATTTATCTATAGCAGGAAGTGATTTTTATGAAAGAGCATATGTTTTAAAATATGCATTAAAAAAGCATAATATTAAAACAGTAATATATTCATTAGATGCTAATGCATATTTTCAACAAAGAACTGGTCAAAAAACTACAATTGAAACATTCAAAAAACTTTATGATAATAATATTTTTAATAATTTCACAATTTACTTAAATACGAAATATATTAAATGTTTATTAACATTATCTACAAATTCAAAATGTATTGGCGATGCTACTAATCTAAACTATCCAGGAAAATGGTTTGATAATTATAGAGATTATATTAGGTTTGGAGGCATTAAAAATTGGTTTAATATTTCTTTAAAAGAAGAAGAATTAAATTCCTTAAATACAATAGTAACTACAATAAATAACAACAAAACATATACTTCAAACACAACTAAAAGTGCTATAAAATATATAAACAATAATATTATCTCAATTGTAAAAGAAAATAAAAATACTAAATTTATACTATTCTTTCCACCATATTCTAGATTACAATATGCACTATGGGCTCAAAAAGATATAAATAAATTTAATATACACAAAAATATTATAACGTACTTAGTAGAAAAAAGTAGTGATCTAAACAATTTAAAAATATATGCTTTTGGAAAAGAGGACTTTTTAGACAATCTAGAAAATTATATAGATCTTCATCACTATCATAAAAACTTCAATTCTTTGATGTTAAACTCATTTAAATCACAATCTGCTTTATTAACTAAAGCAAACCTTGAAGAATATCTTAGTACAATTACAAATAAATCTTTAACTTATGATATTTATACTCCAGCAAAGAATATAAAATATTATCTAAATAATAAAAAGTTAAATTAATACATATAAAAGGTCAACAAGTGACAAATATAAAAATTGCAATAATTGGTCTAGGTTATGTAGGACTTCCATTAGCAGTAGAATTTGGTAAAAAATACAATACAATCGGCTTTGACATAGCTCAATGGAGAATCGATGAGCTTAATTCTGGTTATGATAGGACACTAGAATTAAATGAAGAACAATTAAAAGAGGCATC
>Ga0256837_1001655_pt1 | contig 15067 bp, 14 predicted proteins | sample 4562384metaG_FD_185976 | JGI IMG/M metagenome (GOLD analysis project Ga0256837, IMG submission 185976) | Hydrothermal vent microbial communities from Guaymas Basin, Mexico - 4561-384 | ecosystem: Environmental > Aquatic > Marine > Hydrothermal vents | place: Mexico: Guaymas Basin | collected... | reverse complement strand
ACTCCTTTTACTAATCTTCACTCTCTAAGAGTTTTTTAAACTCCTCTTTGTTTGGAAGAACTGTTAAGTATTTACTAGCAAATATTTGATTCTCATCTTTTGGTAAAGTCATCTCTACAAGGGCATCACTTTTATCTTTACAAAGTATGATGCCTATGGTTTTATTCTCATCATCTATCTTTTCAACTCTATCAAAATAGTTTACATACATCATCATCTGACCTATATCTTGATGTTTTAGTTTTCCTATTTTGAGGTCTATCACTACAAAACATTTTAAAATCCTATTGTAAAAAACCAAATCAACCCTAAAATGTTCTTCATCTATGGTTATCCTCTTTTGACGAGCAACAAATGTAAAACCTTTACCAAGTTCAAGTAAAAAATGCTCCAACTTATCTATAAGTTTTTGTTCCAATTCACTTTCACTATAAGAGTTAAGTTCAGGAAGTCCTACAAATTCTAGGATATATGGGTCTTTTATGAGGTCATCTATGGTTTGGACAATTTGACCCTTTTGTGATAGTTCTTTTATCTGCTCTTTTTCTCTACTTAAAGATAATCTTTCAAATAAACCACTGTTGAATTGTCTTTTTAACTCTCTTAAACTCCAACTATTGTTAGTTGCTTCTAGTTCATAAAAATTTCTTTCATCTTCATTACTCATTCGAGATAAAAATATATAGTGAGAGTAGCTAAGTGTGAATTTCCGAGACACTGTCTCCGATTTTGAAAAAACGATATAAAATTTTCTCATATTTTCTAAATTATCTACTGAAAAGCCTTTACCAAACTCTTTATTTAGTTCATTTGAAAGAGTTTTTAAAATCTCTTTTCCATAACTAGCTCTTCTCTCTCCACCCTGTTCCTCTTGAACTATCCTTTTTCCTATCTCAAAATAACTTTGTGTCATAGTTAGGTTTATAGTTTGATAAACTCTGCTTTTCGCACTATGTAGAATGCTTTTAACATCATTTATTAAAACATTGTTTATTAATTCATTCATAGCTTAAAACCAATCTTTTCTAGCAGATAACCACCGATTTAATCTCCGTCATCTCTTCTATCGCGAATCTTGGACCCTCACGACCTACTCCACTTAGTTTTACACCACCATAAGGTTGTATATCAAAACGGAGGGTTGGCATATCATTTATTACGATTCCACCAGCATCTAGTTCATCTATCGCTCTTTGTGTAAGTTTTAAGTCATTTGTAAAAACTGAAAATTGTAAACCATAAGGGGAGTTGTTCATTCTAGGCAAAGCATCATCAAAATCTTTCACTTTTACAAGTGAAACTATCGGTGCGAAAACCTCTTCACATACTATCGCCATATCATCTCTTACATCAGCCATCACACATGGATGGAACATTCTTCCATCTTTTTTTGGTTCAAGTAGAGCTTTTGCTCCCTCAGCTATCGCCGATTCTACCCAACTCATAGCACGAGTTGAAGCATCATCATCTATCAGTGGACCCATAAAAGTATCATCATCATAAGGGCTTCCAACTTTTAGTTTTTTAGTCTCAGTCGCCATTTTTGAAGCAAACTCATCATAGATTTTTTCATCTACATAGATTCTTTGTAAACTTATACAAACTTGACCAGAGTTTACAAATGCCCCAAGTGAACATCTTTGTGCTGCTAAGTCTAAATCGGCACTAGAATCTACATAAGTAGCAGCATTACCACCAAGTTCAAGACCAACTTTTTTAATCCCAGCAGATTTTGTGATGATGTTTCCAACTGGAACACTCCCTGTAAAACTTATAACTCTAGGTATATCAGATTTTACAAGAGTTGAGCCAACATCAGCATCACCATAAACTACACTCAAAGCATCTTTTATAGCAAACTCAGATTCTATAAAAAGTTTAGCAAATTTATAAGCAGTTAGTGGTGCTTCAGGTGTTGGTTTTAGTACCACTGTATTTCCAGCTACTAAGGCAGGTGCTAGTTTATGAGCAACTAAATTTAAGGGGAAATTAAAAGGGGTTATACAAGCAACAACACCAACGGGAACACGAGAGAAGTAACTAAGTGTTTTTTTACCACTAGACATAGCATCAGTGTTTATAGTCTCACCGTGCATAGTTCTCATAGTTTCAGCAGATAGAGTGATAGTCTCTATACATCTCTCAACCTCAACCCTAGCAAATGTGATAGGTTTACCCACCTCATCAGTTATAGTTTGAGCCATATCCTCTTTGTTCTCTCGAAGTTTTTGAGTAACATCTAAAAGCCAAGAACATCTTTGTGAAAGTGTAGAGGCTTTCGCATCTTTAGTTGCCATCTCTGCGATTTTAAGAGCTTTTATGGTATCTTGGGAATCACAAATAGGAGCAGTTGAAACCACTCTACCATCATAAGGGCTTTTTCTCTCACTTACATTATCTTTACTAACCTCGTTTGAACCGAAAAATATTTTTGCTTCCATAGAATTATCCTAATCTTGTTTTATATTTTTTAGTTGGCTATCTGCCCACTCTCTCAAAATCTTTTTATCATCACTACTAAGTTTAGCATCTTCATGTAGAGTCAAATAATTTAGTAAAGGCATCATACCGTTACTTGTAGTTTGTATGATTCTTTTTAATCTTTTAGTTTTAGTATCAGAATCTATCTCACTCCATTTTGAAAAGTTCATAGCATTTCGTCCATCATCAACATGTGAAACTATCACCCACGATAATGGTGCTACATCAGCATAACTAGGCCATTTAGTCTCAAAAGAGTGACAATCATAACAACTTCTCTTTAACACACTTTGAACTTTAGAATCTGTATGTAGTGCTAAAGAATCATCAACTTTAGGGTTTGTTTTAGCTGGTGATATAAACTGTATAGCCACCAACAAAAACACTACACTTAATAGTATCTTATTCATAATAAAATTATATCCTTATAAATTTAATAATTAGACTTCTTACATGACCTATGAAATTGAAAATATTACTCAGAGTGCATTGATTTTTTTAAGTAAAGATTGAGTAATAGCCTTAGCTATTGCGATAGCTTTTCTTAAGAAAAGTGATGTGCTAAGAGTGATAGATTCTTTTCACTATGGTTATGAAAGAAGTCTATTGTCTTCTACCTCTATTACTATTTCTACCACCATTTCGTCCACCATTATTTGAACCTCTACCACCACCTCTTGGTTTATTTCTAGCACCTCTGTTTCCACCCATATTTATAGGTTCTGCTTTTATTGATGGGTCTGGTTTAAAACCTTTTAGCCAAACTTTTGGTATATCTTTTTTTATAAGTTTTTCGATGTTTGCTAAAAATTCATCCTCATCTACACAAACTAAAGAGATAGCTTCACCCTCATTTCCAGCACGACCAGTTCTACCGATTCTATGAACATAATCCTCACTAACATTTGGTAGTTCGTAGTTTACAACATGTGGAAGTTGGTCTATGTCGATTCCCCTTGCTGCTATGTCGGTAGCTACTAAAACTCTAACTTTTCCATCTTTAAAATCAGCTAAGGCTTTTGTTCTAGCATTTTGACTTTTATTACCGTGGATAGCACAAGATGTAATTCCATCAGAATCTAACTGCCCACTTAAACGGTTTGCTCCATGTTTTGTTCTTGTAAAAACTAAAACTTGTTTCCATTTTCCCTCATTTATAAGGTGCGTTAAAAGTTCCCTTTTTCTTGTTTTATCTACATGATAAACTGCTTGTTTTACTATCTCACTAGATGTATTTCTTCTAGCTACCTCTATAAGAGCAGGTGATTTTAAAAATGTTTGAGATAGTTTTTTAATAGCATCAGAGTAAGTAGCTGAGAAAAGTAGAGTTTGTCTATTTTTAGGTAAAACAGCTATAACTTTTTTTATATCGTTTACGAACCCCATATCTAACATTCTATCTGCTTCATCAAGAATCAAAAAATCTACTTTAGATAAATCTATCGTTTTTTGAGAGATATGGTCTAGTAATCTACCCGGTGTTGCTACTACTATATCCATCCCTTTACGAAGTTTTACTATTTGTGGGTTCATCTTAACTCCACCAAAAATAACACAAGATTTGTATGGAAGATGTTTACCATAAAGCTCAACACTCTCATTTACTTGAGTAGCTAATTCCCTTGTTGGTGTAAGAATCAAAGCTTTTACTTGGTGCCTTTTTCTATCTGTATGTTTCATACGAGTTAAAAGTTCAAGCATTGGTAGAGTAAAACCTGCTGTCTTACCTGTTCCTGTTTGAGCTCCTGCTAAAATATCTTTTTTTTCTAATATAACTGGTATAGCTTGTTGTTGAATCGGTGTAGGTGTTGTATAACCTTGTTCCTTGATCGCTTTTAATAATGGTGCTGATAGCCCTAGTTTGTTAAATGACATAAACTTCCTAAATTTTAATATAATTAATCTTAACTCATAATAGCATAATTTATAGTGATATAAGGTATAATACAGCATATTTAATCAGGATTTTTAATGTCAGCAGAAGCTATCACAATCAAACCAAACAACCATCGTATTCACCCATGTCCAAATAGTAAAAAAATTGAACTAATAAACAAGCTAATATCAGAGAACAACTCTTCAGATATTATTGTCGTTACATCTGTTGACCCTAAAGAGATTCAAGAGGCTTTAGAAAATAGTGACATTAAAGTTATGGGTGATAAAGAGTTTATAACATCTAAAGATTTAAGTTGTGAGATGATAATCAGCTTCGATCTACCACAAAAAGCTATCATCTACTCAGCTAGAATAGCAAAAGCTACACAAAAAGCTTATCTACTACTAAATGAGAGTGAGCAAAAACTTATCTACCATGTAGAAACACTTTTAGGTCGTGCTATCAAACAAGAGATTATCTCAGGTTTTGAGTATGAAGTAAAAAAAGTAGAAGAACCAAAGTATAGTGGTAAAAAAATGACAAAAGATCAGATCAAAACTGAAGCTAAAAAAAGATTTGACAAAGTTCATGAAGAGCCTAGAGAGAAAAGAGAATTTGAGAAGCCAAAATTTGACAAACCAAAAAGAGATTTTAAATCTGATAAAAAACCTTTTGATAAAAAAAGAGAAAACGATTCTAAAGATAATAGATGGGAGAAAAAGAAAAAAGCTCCAAATAAATTTTTAGGTAAAGATGAAAATGGTAAAGCTATATTTTCAGGTAAAAGTGGTGAGAGAAATCACCGTTATGATGGAACACCAAGAGATAAATGGGATGCCCCTAAAAAAGTTGGTAGAAAAATAAGTATCAAAAAGCTTAATAAAAAAGATTCTTAATTTTTTAGGAGTTACTTATTAAAAAAGTAACTCCTCACCAGCATCTGCTTCAACATCTGTTGTTGGTGGTTTTGAGATATTACTAAAATACTCTTTTTTACCTCCCATATTAACTTCAATAATCCCCTCTGGTACATCAAACTTTCTTTGAATCTGTGGATAAAATTTTAAAATATTTTTGTAAAACATATGAAATGCTGGTCCTGAGATTCTACCACCAGTCTCTTTTCTATGCATAGGTGTGTTGTCATCATTTCCAAACCAAACAACTGTCTCTATTGTTGGTGAGAAACCTGCGAACCAACCATCTACATTGTTATTTGTAGTACCTGTTTTACCAGCTAACTCTATACCTCTAACTCTTGCTCTAATTCCTGTTCCACGATTTACAACATCTCTTAAAATAGTTGTCATTATAAAAGATTGAGTCTCCTCAGTTATAAATAACTTTCTTTCACTTTTACTATATATAGTTTGAAAGTTTTTATCTATATAATCGATTAGATGAGGCTCAACTTGAATACCTTTATTTGAAAAAGATGTATAGTATTTAGCTAACTCTAATGGTGACATAGACATAGTACCAAGTGAGATAGATAGATCGTTTGGTACACCTTTAATACCAAATTTTTTAAACTCCCTTAGTAGTTGTCTTAAACCTATCTCATTAACTAAACTAATCGTTGCTAAGTTACTTGAGTGGATTAAAGCTTCCCTTAGCGTTATAAGACCCTTATAGTTTTTACTATAATTTCTAGGTTGCCATTTTAACTCTTCACCATCTTTTTCATACTTATATGTTTTAGCAACATCAACAAGTTTAGTAGCACCTGAGTAACCTAAATCTATCGCTACTTGATATATAAAAGGTTTAAAAGCAGAACCCGGTTGTCTTCTACCTTGTGTAGCACGATTAAAAGCATTTTTACGATAATCTATACTACCAACTAACGCTAAAATATCACCTGTTTTAGAATCTAAACTAACCAATGCCCCATTTAAAAGCTTAGTATCACTCTCATCAAATTTAGGTTCAACACCCCTTTTTTGAGCTAATCTAATCGCTCTTTTTTTATAACCCTCTATCCTCTTTAACGATAGATCATAAGCATATTTTAAAGATTTTCTAGCAGCATCTTGAAGTCTTAAATCAACAGTAGTATGAATCTCATAACCACCTGTTTTTATATCATCTATACCTATCTTTCTAGCTCGTCTTACAACCTCATCAACTATGAATGGTGCTACATTTTGAGTTAGAGTATCGTTATAAACTTTTGGATTTTCAGCTAAAGCATCATTATATTCGTTGTCATCTATCCACCCCAAAGTGTGCATTCTAGTGATAACACGATTTGCTCTACCCATAGATATTTGGTAGTTTCTAGTTGGAGCATAAGAGCTTGGTGCTTTTGGAAGTCCAACTAAAATAGCCATCTCTTTTAGAGTTAAATCAGCAAGTTTTTTGTGAAAATAGCCATCAGCTGCTGTTTTAACACCATAATAGCTATGACCAAAGTATATCTCATTTAAGTATCTCTCTAAAATTTGCTCTTTAGTTAAAGCTCTTTCAACTTTTATAGCATAGATAGCCTCTTTTATTTTTCTTGATAATTTTTTATCTCTAGTTAAAAGTACATTTTTTACTAACTGCTGAGTAATTGTACTAGCACCCTCAACAGCTTTACCTGCTCGTATAACCTTTATAGCAGCACGGAAGATAGCATCTATGTTAATCCCTGGATGCTCAAAAAATGTGGTGTCTTCAATAGCCACAAGAGCCTCAATTATCCTTGGTGGAATCTCATTGAATGTAGCATAATATCTATGTTTTTTATCAAAAAGATTAGCTATCTTCTCACCATTTTTATCATAGATTCTTGTACTAACATCTGGTTTATAATCAACTAATGGAGTTATATCATAATCATATTTTACTAGAAAATAGCCAAACAACATAAAAGGTGATAAAAATCCAAGTATCACAACTGTTATCAATATTTTCTTCATTATCTTCATCATTGCCTAAATTTCCTATGTGCAAAACTTGCTTCTATTAATGTTTTTGTATAACTCTTTTGTGGATTTTTCAAGATACTATCCATAACTCCACTCTCTACAACTTCACCATTTTTTATAACACAAATATCCTCACATAAAGATGATGCTGAATCTATATCGTGTGTTACAAAAAGTATTTTGAAACTATACTCTTTTTGTAGGTTTTTTAAAAGCTCTATTATTAAAACTCTTGTTTGTGGATCAAGTGCTGTTGTTGGTTCATCAAGAAGTAGTAGTTTTGGTTTAGTGCTTAGTGCCATAGCTATCACCACTCTTTGAAGCTGTCCACCAGAAAGTTCAGGTGGAAACCTAGATGATAAATCGCTATCTAAACCAACCCTACTAAAGAGTTTATCCATCTCATCTTTATTTGTAAAAAACTGATCTTGTATCTTTGTGAGTGGTGATAATGCCGTAAATGGATTTTGTGGAACAAAAGATAAACTTTCACCAACTATCAACTCAAAGTCACTATCATATTTTAAATCTAATTCCATACCATTTGGTAACATATTTAGAAATGCTTTTAATGTCAAACTCTTACCACTTCCACTTTGCCCTACAAGAGCAAGAGAAGAATCTATGTTAAAAGATATATCTACTAAAGATTTATCTTCATATATGATGTTTAATTTTGAGATATTCATTTTTTATTTTATCTAAATTACTATTAGGAACAAATATTTAAGTATAAGTTCCTAAAAAAATAGATAAGTTTTATAGTAGCCACTATCTAACTACTGAACTCTATGATTCACAAAACTATGATATAGGTCGTCAAAACCTGTTTCACTTGAATGTTCTACCAATTTCATAGTTTCGATTGCACCATTATAATCTTGAGATTCCCATGCTTTAATCGCTTTTATTATCCCTTGATGAACATTTCTATGATGTTTATTAAGGCTATTTATAGCTTTTGTGTCATCTTTTATTATCTCTTTATTTTTTTCAAACCATTTACCAAAACGGCAACTATGTTCATCAACAATAGTATTGCTGTTGTCATTTAAAAACGAATCGTATGCTAAAAGTTTTAAAAGAATATGATCTACTTTCCCATTTCCTATACCAATCTCATTAGAGATATTTGAAGTGATATTTGTTGCTTTAAGTGTGTTAGAAATAACAATATCCAAATCTTCAAAGTAAGAGCTAAGTGATTGTGATATATCTCCTGTATTTTTTCTAAAAAGCTCTGCTATATCTTGAATCTCAGAAGTATTTTGTTTTAACTGACCGATACTTATCTCAACCTCATTTGTAGCTTTTTGTGTTCTCTCAGCTAGTTTTCTAACCTCATCAGCAACAACAGCAAAACCTCGTCCATGTTCACCAGCACGAGCAGCTTCAATAGCAGCATTTAAAGCCAATAGGTTAGTTTGGTCTGAAATATCTTTAATAAGATTTATAACATCACTAATAGAGGTAACACTATCATTGAGTCCATTTGCTCCATTATCAAGATTTCCAGATTCTTGACCTATGTTTTCTATTGCATCACTAATCGATTGTCCAGTTGTTTGCACACTACTAATTTTATCAGATGCTTCTGCATTTAGAGATTTTACCTCTTCTAAAGATTCTACATTCGCTTCCATAATAGTCTGAACAAATCCAACACCACTTTTGTATGAACCTAAAAGTAATTTTACTATATCAGTAGTAGATTCACCCTTAGTATCAACAGTAGATGCAACAACTTCCGATTCTCTTTGCAATCTATCTTTTAAATCTTCACACTCATTTTTTAGTGAATCATTTTCTTTTTTCAGCTCTTCTATCTCTTTTTTATATTTACTAGAATTTCCAAATAAACCCATTTTACACAACCTTTTCTATTTTTTTCTATAATATCTAAAAAACACTTTATACTTTTATAAAGATTTTATTTTTAAAGCTAATTCTCTTAAATCTTCACTATCTTCTCCCAACCTAACTATCAAACGGATAATTGCTTTTTCTACCGTTGGCTGTCGTATAGCTCCAACCAAATAACCAAGAGAGAGTAGTTTTTCTTTTATCTCTATTACTCTCTTGTTATCATTTATCAGTATGGGGACTATTAAACCTTTTATATCTATACCTAGAATCTCTTTTATTATTGATTGGTTAAGTAGGATACTTTTTTTTAGTTCATCTCTATTTTTTAAAATATATCTAAGTGCATTATGTGCTAAAAGTGTGTCATAAAGTGAAAGTGAAGTGGCATAGATGATAGGTTTAGCACGATTTAAAAGATAATCAACTATATGATTTGATGCCAAAATAAATGCTCCAAAACTTCCATAAGCTTTACCTAATGTTCCCATTTTTATATGGTTTGGTTTAATTTTTATGGAGTATAAATCAAAAACACCCATAAGTTTAGAACCAACCACCCCACTACTATGAGCCTCATCTACTATGAGGATAGCACCAAAATCATCACAAATCTCAAAAACCTCTTTATCTACTAGATCACCATCCATAGAGTAGATTCCCTCAACAGCAACTATTTTTCTTTTACTATTGGAATCTTTTAGTAATCTTTTTAATTCAGCCATATTATTATGCTCAAAAAACACAACATCTATACCATTTAAGTTTGAAGCTAAAACACCTGAAGCATGATACTTTTCATCCATAAAAAGTTTATCACCTTTTCTTACTAACGATTCTATAAGTGCGATATTGGCATTAAATCCACTTCCTAAAACCACTCCAGATTCAAAACCGTTAGCCTCACAAAGAGCATCTTCAAAATCTTTATGAATCTGATGGTAACCATTTACTAAAAGTGAAGCTTTTGAGCTATGAAGTGGTAATTTTGAAAGTGTTTCACAAGTTTTAGAATGTAACTCTTTGTTATGAGATAAACCTAAATAATCGTTTGAGGCAAAATCAAAAACTTCATTATTTACAACCTCACGAGTTCTATATCTACCAGCTTTTTTCAGAGCCTTTAACTCATTTTCATAGTAATTCATCCAGCTACCACCATATTTCTACCACCATCTTTAGCTTTATATAATGCTTCATCTACCCTCTTAAATATCATATCTATATCTTCATCTTTAAGATTCTCAACAACCCCAAAACTCATAGTTATAGGGATGATTTTTTTAGAATCCTCTACCGCTTTTCTCAATTTTTGAGCTACTTTTACACTATTTTCTAATTTCAAATGTGGTAGTATAACAACAAACTCTTCACCACCAACTCTACAAAATATATCTTCATCTCTTAACTGGGAGGAGATAAGTTGAGTATATTCTATAAGTACCTTATCACCAACATCATGACCATAAGTATCGTTAACTTTTTTAAAGAAATCTATATCAAACATAATCAAAGATAAACTATAATCATACCTTCTTGAACGACCAATCTCACTCAACATTTTTTGGTAAAAATATCGTCTATTGCCTATATTTGTCAATGTATCAGTAACACTTAAAAGTTCTAAATCTTTTTTATAAGTCTCTTCAGCTGTAATATCTGATAGAACGATACTATAATGTTCATCACCACCATCTATCTCAGAAGCACTAATAGAAAAATAATAAAATTTATCATATATTTTTAGTTTTACCTTTGATTTTTCATTACCTATCTTTAGTAGATAATCAACCCAGTAAACACCATCCATATATCTTTTTAGATATCCATCCTCATCTACAAAAAACTCACATAAACAATACTCTTTAACCTTAAAATCATCAACAGAGCTAAACATCTCAAAATATTTAAAAAATATTTTGTTTGCTAAAATCAAAGTTTTTTTATCATTTATAACAACAATATTAGTAGCTGAATCTATAATACTCTTATAGTAGTGCTTTTGTTCCCTATTTTTATATAATAAAAAGATCACTAAAATGATAGATAAACTCATAAATATAATTACAGCAACTGTTATAGCTTTAAACATAAAAAACTGTATATCGATATTTGATATGTTTTTTAATTTTTTAAACATAATAAAATAAGCGATAGTTTTATTATCTATATCTTTAAGCTCTTTAGAAACTATGATATAATTATTTTCAATCTTATAGCTATTATGAAAATATCTCTCTACACCATGATCTTTCAAATATGCCATCTTATCTTTTGAAGCATCAAAATTTGCTATATAATAATCATCAATAAAAAGCTTAGTTAATGGAAAAGACAACTGTTTTTTATACTCTTTTTTTACAACAACTACCGAATCTATTTTGTAATTTTCTAACTGTTTAACTATTGAGTTTAAATGTGAAATAACCTCTATGATACCTATAAATTTTCCATCATTAAAGATTGGTACCATAGCTTTTATCGATAGTGTAAATTTTCCAATACTAATAGATGATTTAACAGATTTTTTCTCTAAAAGCTCCACCAAATCAGATCTTATAGATTTTAGATTATCTCCCCTCTCATCACTCCAGCTTCTATATAAAACAGTAGCATCTTTATCTAATATATCTATCCAAATATTTTTATAAAGTGTATCTTTAGATATTTTTGCTATTAAATTTTTATAATAATTTTGTGGTATTGTTTTATTGATTAAATTGGATGATAGATTTTTATCATTTGCTATACTTAATGCTATCGCAACTGTTGATTTTTGCTTTTGTAAAATCATAGCACTAACCTCTTCATCCATCAAAGATGCTTGGAGATTATAGTTATCATTTTTTAATCTATCACTTTGTATTTTTAAAAAATCAAAGTAACTAAAACTAAAAAAAACTACTAATACAAGAATAGTAAAAATAGTAATATATAATTTATAAGATTTCAACATAGTAACCCCTCATATAAGGTCATTCTATCATAAGTTAAATAAATCTTTTTAGAAGTTCTACATTTAATCCCATAGCCGTAGATTCAAAACCTCGTACCTCTTTAATATAAGATTTACAAAAACCCTCAACCATACAAGCCCCGGCCTTACCTCGCCACTCACCAGATTCTAAGTAAGATTCTAAATCATCTAAATTAAAATCGCTAAAAATATAGTCAGTTTGTGATATATCTACAATCTTTTGAGTTTTTGAGTGGTATATCATACAAGTTACTATCGAAGTGATATTTCCACTTTGTGTCATCAAAATATCTCTTGCTTCATCAACACATCTTGCTTTTCTAAGAATCTTATTTTGTGAAGTAACAACTGTATCAGCAACCAAAAGTGGATAATCATCGATTCCAAAAGTTCTCAGATTAAGTTCATATTTGCCAACCGTTGCCTGATAAACAAAGTTTTTAGGTGAAGATGCTATGATAGAATCCTCATCAAAATCTTTAGATTCTTGGATAAACTCAATCCCAACATTTTTTAAAAGCATAGCCCTAGTCTCAGAACCTGAAGCTAATCGAATCACTTATAACTACCACCATCTTTTACAAATATCTTTAACTCTTCTATCTTATCTTTATATCTAACTTTTTTCCAGTTGTTAAAAGATGGATGTGGTACTCTTAAAACATCTTTAAATTCACTATCATCAAACACTACATCAAAAGCATTTTGTGCGAAGTTACCACATAAAACTAGCTTTTTATCTTTGTGTTTTTCTAGTCTTTTTTTAAAATTACTAAGCATCTTTTCTATAACTAGATTGATATTTGTTTTAGCTGTTTTTCTAGGTTTTGGGTTTTGTCTTATAAGTTCAAAGAACTCTAAAACTTTAGCCTCTGGATTCTCATAAGCAGATTTTTGAAGTGGGTAGTTTGAGATATTTACTAAACCTATATTTTCAACTTTTTTCTCAAAAACAAGTTTACCAAATGGCTCTTTAGAATTAAACAAAACAGACGACATATCAACCCCACTCTTACCAGCAACAGGGTAACCATTTTTAACCTCTTGAGTATGTGGAGATTCTAAAACAAATATAACTTTTGTAGTATCGTAAACTATATCATCTACAAAATAGTTGTTAAAATCATTTTGGTTCATTAGGTTATTCATCTCTTAAATCTTTTATAGTTTTTATATCTAATCCTGTTATCATAGAGATAGTAGAATCATCTAAACCTTGATTGATTGAGTTTCGTACTATCTCAAGTTTTTCTTTATATTTACCCTCTTCAAAACCTTGTTCTAGTCCTTTTTGAAGTCCTTGTTCTAATCCTTGTTCTAATCCTTGTTCTAATCCTTGTTCTAATCCTTTTTTTATACCCTTTTCTAACCCTTTAGTCTCAGCAGTCTTTAGAGCATTTAACTCATCAAACTCTTTTAATGCTATATAATCATAAACATCTAACTCTTTACTATCCCAACTATTTTGTGTAGCTATATCAAAGGCATCTTGAAACTCTGGTATATTTTTATACTCTTTTGGTACGATAGTTAAATCTGAAGCATTTTTTAAAAAATATATCCATTTATCTAAAATAGTTTCTAAGTCTTTTAAAGCTTTATCAAATTTCGGAAGTTCAATAAAACTAAACTCAAAATCAGATATATCTTGTTTATTTGTCTCTTGATTTATTATAAGATGTCTCGATATAAAACTTTTATTATCAAATATATTAAAATTTAAAATCCCAATAAAATAAACTTTTTTCAAAACTGTATAATTTTGACCTTTTGGTAATTGAGCCACATAAGCTTTAGATGTGTAATACAAACTTCTTTTAGTAAAATCACCTAAATCTTTTTTTTGCATCTCTACTATAAAAGTATCTTTATTTTTATTTGTTGCTTTTATATCTAAAATAGTCTCTTTTAGTTCAGGGATGCGAGGCACTTGATAAGGGTTTGCTAACTCCACATCTATTATGGTTTTTTCATCTTTAAAATCTAAAACAGAATTTAAAAATGAGATTAAAATATTTTTATGATTCTCATCTCCAAATATTTTTTTAAATGCTAAGTCATTCTTTGGATCGGCAAATTTCATATAATCTCCTATAATTTAAAAAACAGAAGAGAAATAACTACCTAAAAAGATAGCCACAACACCAAGAGCAATATTTACAGGAACCATATATTTACCAATTAAACCTAGTTGCTCTTTTGCTAAAACAAGCTCCCCTCTCTCTATCGCTTTTTGGGCATTGTTTCTTCTTCGAATCATCACGGCTAGATTTAAAAACATAATAGTCCAGATTCCCTCTTTAGCATAAGCAAACATCTTATACTCAGTATCTGAGATAGAGTAACCTTTTACCATTATGATGGCGGTTGCTAGAAGTATAAGAACAAAAGGTGCTACTATACAAAAAAGTCTTTTTAGAGCATCTGCTATCCTCTCTAACCTTTTAAGTGGAGATTCTATCTCCATAAAAGATGGATGTGAAGCATATCGCATAGCGACCATACCACCAACCCAAATAACGGCTGAGATAACATGTAAAAAAACTATGATTAGTTTATACTCTAAAAAAAACTCCTCCACTAAGAAAGAGCCTCTGTTATAAAGTTAAGTGATGCCTCTTTAGCTTCTGGTAGTTTAGTTTTATCTTTACCACCAGCTTGTGCGAAGTCTGGACGACCTCCACCACCACCACCTAATATAGGAGCGATTTTTTTGATCCAATCACCAGCTTTAGCAGGAGCATTAGCTACACCACAAGCTATAAGAACTTTATCACCTTTTACTTGAAAAAGCATAGCACAAAGTTTCTCATTTTCATTTTTAAGCTCATCAATTTTCTCTTTAATATCACCAGTTGGATACTCTTCTATAACAACAGCAACACCATTTATCTCATTAGCTGTTATCTCAACTTTTGAAGATTCTAATGCCTCTTTTACTTCAGTTTTAAG
>Ga0256837_1001654_pt1 | contig 15069 bp, 11 predicted proteins | sample 4562384metaG_FD_185976 | JGI IMG/M metagenome (GOLD analysis project Ga0256837, IMG submission 185976) | Hydrothermal vent microbial communities from Guaymas Basin, Mexico - 4561-384 | ecosystem: Environmental > Aquatic > Marine > Hydrothermal vents | place: Mexico: Guaymas Basin | collected... | reverse complement strand
AAAAGCTCACATTCATCAATAAGTCTATCAAATGTATCAAGATATCCTAATCTATCCATTATATAATAATATGCTGCAAGAACAATAAGAACTTCATCAGAAATAGAATTAGATCTTACATCAACTGATACTTGAGATGAATCATTATAATCTATAACTAGTTGAACTGAACCTGTAGATTTTTTAGGTGATGTTTTTACAACTTTTACATTTTTTATATATTCTACAACCATAGTTACGCTCCTGTGATGATATGTGGATTAATAATAGGTTTAGTATATATTATTCGAAGTTGATCGAATTCAATAATAACATATTGTCTTAAGAAATCTTTATCTAAATTTCTATCATAAATAGCTATTGTTTTTAAATCATTAAAATCACCAAGTTGGATTCTGGGTCTATGTGCGGTTATTGTTAATAAAGTAGGTTTGCTTGTGTTATTATTCTTTATTAAATATAAAAAATAATTTCTATAATCAATTCTGTAAGACAACCATAATGAATATACATTACCCTTATCATCAGTATATAAATCATATCTGAAATCATCATTCATTATCTTAATATCTTTTGAATAAACACTAGCACTAGAAGCATCATATAATTGAAAAAATGAATTCGGTATATTTAATGATATATCAATCGGAACATTATATTTTAATGCAGGATATTTTTTAAAATAATCATTCATAATTAATCCTTTTTTATTGAGAAGTATTCTTAGTATCAGTAATAAAGAATCCTTTTAGAGTAAATTTACTAGAGCTTGATCTGTCAGTATTTGAATAATATATTGTTAGTTCTGTATATCTATATTTCATAGGATCTAATTTTGAATATAGTTGCCTAAAAGGGACATGAAATACTGTTACGATATCTGTAGAAATATTCTGTAAATATTCTTTAGGATCTAAATGAGGAAATCTTTGAAAGTCAATTGTTAATCTTGTATTTGTTGATCTCATTTCTAATACTATTTTATCTATTAGAACATTATCTTTTATAAAATCATATATGAAATCAGATAAAGTGTAATACATATCATTTTCATCAAAATCAATTTCATGAATTTCTATCTGTTTCACCCAATATAGATCATCAATATCTCCTTCATCTATTAACCAGATTGTAGATGGAGGGTTTGTATACTGTGTACCTTCAACATTTACTTTTGTTGGATTTACAAGTGGTAATGTATCATATTCTATACTGAGTCCTTCTCTACTATATATTTTAAATTTTTTAGTAGTAGTATCATATGTTACTGTTTTAATTTTTCCAAGATTAACTATTTCCCCTCTAAATGATCCATATATTGTATATTTACTATAAGGTAATATTTTTCTATAGTACATTAATATCGGGTCAACAGGTTTAATACTTTCACCATATGAAGTTTTTTCAATTGATACATCGATAAATATACTTAATATATCAGGATACTTAATTGAAAATGATGAACTATTTACTTTAAATTGATATGCTCCGTGATTATCAATATATATTAATAATTCTTTTTCAATATATTTATTATTAATAGATACTGTTTTTTCACTCCAGTATCCAACAGGATCATGTTCAAAATCAATCCCTATTCCGATATAGGTAGTGGTTTTTATTGTATGATGAAATTGAACTTTTATATCAGTTAATAACCTATTTTGTAATCTTATTGTTACTTCAGCATTAGTAAAGTAACGAGGAAGGTCTAATTTTAATGTAGGGATAATTTCCATTTAAAATCCTTTATTTTATTGTAAATATATCATATAACTGAATATTTGATTGTTTAGTTACTTTAAGTGAATGTTTTGTTTCATATGAAATATTATGAACAAATTTTATAGTTGAATGTTTCTTAACTTTTATAATCGTTGGTGAACAATCATAGTTAACTTCTGTAAATCCTGATTTTACTAGAACATTGCTTATAAAAAATGTATTAGGGTCATAATTTTCAATAGTATTTCCAAGTTGGTCAACTACATCTTTTAATAATTGATGTATATCATATGGTTTTCCATCATATGAATACATATATGGAAGGATACTTGAAACAACAAATGGGATAGTTAAATTTGTATAAATATCATCCACCGTATTATCTTCAGGATTTACAAAATAAATTGCGGATTCAATATATATTGAATCATATGGATAATAATAAGGAGATTTTAATGCTTCTTCAAACTTAAATCTACCATCAAATGAACTCCACACTAAACATTCAAGTGAAAATAAATTATTACCAATACTAACACCTGAGAATCCGTAGTTACTATCAGAAGTTCTTGAAACAGGTGTTCTTTCTCTTCGTGTAGTATTATGTATAAAATCTGTTCTTATGTATAAATCATCATCGTATAATATAATTTCCATATTATTACCTTCTTAATTGTATCTTGTTACTTTTCTGTTTTTTATTTCTAATAATTATTTCAACACCATCTATGTTTTTTGGACAATAATTATCAATTTCAAATTTTGATAGAAGTAATAAATATTTAGTATCAGATAACCTATATTTTTTTATAACATATCTTATTGTGGATTTTCTTAATATAGATAATCTTTGCTGTAATGAATATGTATTGATTATTGTATTTAATGTAATTCTATCAATGATTAAGAAACTTTCTGTATTTATATGCATTAGAATATCATCTATTGTATCAAATTTATTAACTAAATCAATAATTATTCCAAGGAGTTCTCTTGTTTCTTGTTTTATATTAATGATTTTATATTTTGATATATCGATATCTTGATTATTAGTTATAATAATCATCATAACCCTTTTAATAGTTGTTCATTTATACATAAACAATTATTGAATCTATATATCATAAGGTGTACTTATGTTTAAGATTGTATTTATTGAATATATATTGGTATATCTTGTATTCATACTTATGATACTCTTATTTATGGATATTGTTGATGAGAATGATAAACAAATCATTCTTGGAATATTCATATATTTTTCAATAGTTCTATTTATGGTAATGTTGTATTATTTTGTACCTGTTTAGCAAAACAAAAAAAATATGAGAGATCACAGTAAATTGTGATCTCTCATTAACTCTGCATATTTAATTTTATCCTTATCCAGTTTAAATTTGTGAAGAAGATTTAAGTTGTAAACCATAAGATCGAACTCTCTTGTATGCAGCCCTTTTCTATATTGTAGCATTCCACATAATATTCTTTTTATTTTAATATCATAAGGAAGCCACACTACTGGATTTTTAATTGAAAATACGACATGATTTTTTTCTTCAGGTTGTGCACTCTCATAAATTTTTGTTCTTAATTTTAATATCTGTTGGCCAACAGATAACGTAGGTTGTTCACAATCAAGGTTGTAAATCGATAGTTCTGGAATGAACTTCTTGTTTTTACTTTTATTATAAACTGCATCATAATTAATGATGCTCTGCAGATCTTCAAAATCTAAATTAATTAGAGCTCTAATTAATTTTATTTCTTTTAAGTTGACTATGATTTTTAGAAGATTGTAGTCGACATCATCTTCTAATTTTGGTTTGATTAATTCATAGATTTTTTCGAGTTCGCTTTTTTCTTCAAGCGTATACTCATGTCCTTCAAATAAGATGTTTGTCTCTTCTCCTTGTTCATTTAGAATCTTATAATCATCACTTTTTGCAAGAAAAGTTTCTTTAGCAACAACAGTGTTTCCTTTAACTTCAACTTCACTATTACCAAAAGTTTTAACTTCACCACTAACTCCATCTTTGTAGAATAACATCGCTGCATCTCCTTTGAATTTTTTGAATCAATCAATAATAGTGCGTTTGTTTTATAAAACGCACTATTATTTATATGAATTTTTATTTGTTATTTTCTTACCATAATCTGTTGATCACTTTTGCTTTATTTATCGCAGCATTGTAAGCTTCTTCATTTAATCTTTTTTGTCTTCTATCATGAGCATCTAGTTTTGGATCGATATGATATGTTCTATTTGGTTTTGATAAATCTTTAAAAATCATCCCTAGAATCTTTCCTTCAAACCCTTTATCTATTAAAGATTGAATCATCTTTTCTGCTTTTTCACGATCATATATTTCAACAATAAATCCTCTAAATAGATCAATGAATGGAGATATTATACATACATCATTATCTCTTTCATCGAATTCATTTTTCTTTAAGAAATCTTCTATTTGTTTTTTTACAATTTGTGGAAAATGTTTAGGAATATCATCTGTTACATCAATAACATACATTTCATTACCAAAAACATCACCAGCCATTTTTACGATCACATCTACTTCTGGCTCTACTTGAGCCAGAAGAAATGCTTTTGCATCCGGATGTTTTGCATTAGCTCTTCTAAAATCTACTTGTTGTTTTGGTGCAGAAAACTGATAAATTTCATTTTGTGCTACTCCCATTAATTATCCTTTTTATAGATATGTTTCAGTTGTAAATATTGTTTCATTATAATTTGTATTTATAAGAATTGTGTTATTTGGTTCTAATAAAATATCAAATATAACATCAACACCATTTGTAAATCCTACATATTCTCCATGAATATTTACAACTTTATTATATAGTGACCCATCAATACTGATTTTTTCAGTTAGCATATAGATATATGGATATCTATTTATTGATGTAATTGCTCTTGATGGATTATAATCCAAGTTTAAAAGTAACTTTAATTTTTCTGAATATTTATCAAATAACGAATATTTATTATTTAATGAATCTAATACTTCTTGAAATATTGATTCACTTGAACTAAGCATTTGAGGAGATATTAATCTATAATGATTTGGAATGAATTTTGATTCTGTTACTAAAAAGTAATCAGTTAATAGATAATCTGAAGGAGAAATTATCCTATAAGCAGTAATAGTTTCATTATTAGCTAATTTTAAACTTATAGGATTATTTTTTTCTATTTGATTACCATATAATCCAAATATGTTATGGTAGTAGATATTATCACTATCAACTTTATACATTCCTTCTTTATATACTACATTTAGTTGCTGTCCAAATGCATTTGTTGATTTAATTGAATATGAATTATTTAGTTCTGAATTAATTCCTTTAAATGATTGAATTCTAAATGAATCATCAACTTCATCAAGTGTAATATATTTTTCTACACCTATTGAAGCACTTGTATTGATAGTTATCTGATCAGTATTATTATCTTTTATAAGAACATTTCCATCTTCAGAAACTAATCCAAGTAATGTTCCTGATCCATATACAAAAGGATTATATTTCTTACCATTTAAAATAATTAAATGAGATGAGTTAGAATAACCTATTTTATAAGGATTTTTTATGAGTTTATTTTCAAGATTGTTATTGTCATATAGTTGAATATTTTCAATATTTTTTAAATTGGTTGTATATTTAATATATTTTCCATCAAGATATCCATAACCTATTAGTTTTGCTGAAAATCCCCCGTAAACTCGTGAAGATATTCTAAATACTTTTACAAGTTGCTTTATCTCTTTATTTTTTGTAGTAATCAAATAATCTGTGATATGGATTGCATAATCTTTAGATACTCTCTGTAGTGTATTATAATATACTCCGTTTGATACATAAGGTGTATAATTTGAATCTTGTCCTTCATATGTTAATAATGGTTCTACTTTTTCTTTATATAAGATAATCGGAGTTGAAGCTTGTTCACTAAAATTAACTGTATTAAATAGTGAATCTTCTCTTTTATTTTTAATCGCTATTTTTGAATATGTATTTGCTTCAGGAGAATTTTCTTGATAACTTATAATCTTTGATCTCATATAGAATACATCATCTTTAATATACTGAGGAATTGTATATTGTATATTTAATGCTTGTTGTGCTCTATTGTTTAATGATTCAGAAATTAAATCATAATCAATGATTGACATATTTTTTGAATTAAATAATTCTTCTTGTTTAGTATAGAGATGTACTTTATGATAATTGTAAGTTAGGTTTGTTTTAGATCTATTATCATTCGGTAATAAATCGATGTTTTTATAAATTATTGAAAAATTTTTGTTTGTTGCATTATCAGATTTTAATTTTGCAAGATTTATTGTATATTCATATTCAATAATTGCTTGTTTGATATTTTTCATAAAATAAGTGAATTGTTTTAACACTGTATTAAATTTATCTTCAATCATAAGAATCTGTTCTGAGTATAATTTGAATGTAGAAATATCTTCATCAGTAAAATCAAACCATACTTTATTTCCGGATAGTTTAATACTTGCAGATTTTGATAAATCTTCAATAAATTGATCATAATTACCAAATGATTGAAGAGCATTATCGATAAAATAATACGCTGATTCTAACAGTTGTCTATATGATCTTAAGAATCCTATAACTTCAATAAATTTATTTCCAATTGTAAATGCAGGAGGTGTTTTATATAGTAGTTGATTTATATCATCTGAAAAATATTTTTTATTTATTGACTTCGTAATACTTTCAATTTCATTTTTAAATTCTTCAGCAAAATACAATCTATTTTTTAAATCATCTTCTGTATATTTAATTGCATTACTGATTGCAAAATTGATGTACTCTATTTTTTCATTTACTTCATCAAAAGTAAATGATGCATCAATAGGTCTTGCATTTAATAATAGTTGTTCTAATGTTTTCAACTGTTTAAATATTGTAATTATTTCTTTTTCATCAGAAGTAATATTTTTTGTTTTAAATTGTGATAAGTATTTTTCTGTACACGCATTATAAATTGTAGGAAATGATAGTCCATATTTATTAGCAATTTTTTGAATATCGTGATATATTGAATTTAATTGTATAGTGATAGATTTTTGATAATTTAATATATCATCATTTGATATTTTAAAAGGTTTATGATTAATTTTATCATGATATGGAGATGTTAATAAGAATCCAAGTAACTCAGTAGTAGCTTCTTGAAAATCAAATTTATTAAAATCAATATCTGTTGATATGTTATTGTAACCCAATAATTCAAATCTATACTTATAGATTGTATTATATAGTTTTGTAATTTTGGTTATTAAATCTTTAATGAGTTTAACTGCTGTATATAGTTTAATAGCAAAATCTTCAAATAGATCTATTTGTTTCAATAATTTTTTAATATACTCTCTATTATAACTTGCATTTCCGAGATCTTCTAAATTAATATTATATTTTTTCTCTAGCTTTTTATTGATAACGATATCATTCAGCTGTTTCATATAATGAAACAAATCAATACCGCTTTGAGCTTTTTCAATAATATTATCAATGTCATTTGTTGCAACAATTTTTTTCATAACATCTGTTACATATATTAAATCATCTTTATGATCTTCAAGATCATCTATAATCTTGTTTATTTTATCAATCACTTTTGTGTCAGAATTAAAATCATTCAAAATTTTATTTAATTCGATGATATATTTTTTAATGTCATATCCTACAATATATGATGCAAGATATTGTTGAAATAGAGAATTTTCAGTACTTATAAAATTAACATTATCTAATAGTTCACGATAATGTTCTTTTATATCAATCAATGTTTTTAATACATCAAGAAATTCTTGATCAAATCCAAGAGATGGTGATGTAATTGGTTTAAGTAACATTCCAACTTGTGGTCTAAAATCAAGAACTTTAGGGTCAATTAGATTTTTAATCTGCTGTAGAGTTGATCTGATGTTTTCCGAATCAAATGTTTCAAGTAGTTCTTTATATAATGATTTTAACTGTATAAAATCCTGTTTTGATCTTGTTTGTCCTTTTTTCACTAGTACAATTCCACATGCACTAGAAAATAATTTAATCGATTCGCTCATTGATTGAAGGGTATATATAAATGCTGAAAAATTAGTTAAGTCTTTACTATAAATATCTGAATGATTTAATTTTTCTTTTAGATCAGTTAAATTTTCATCAAGATATTTATTAGGAATGTTTTGTAAAACATGGTTAATTCTTCTATACAAAAATGTATCTTGATTCATTAAAACTGGATCAATCCAATTATAGTTATACTGTATTGCATGATTCAGTGGAAATAAAATATCACTTAATTCATGAATTCTATATGTATTAGATATTGCTATCATATTTGTTTTAAAGTTGAAAATATTAATAATATTTTCCGCATCAGAATCTGAAACTATATTATCTAGATCATTTTTAAAAGGAATTTCAAGCAACTGTAACTGTTTTATGTATTTTCTAATAACTCCAATATATGGTATTATGAATGAGTTGATCATCATTAGATAATTTCTTGAATCAACTTTTTTAATGATATTATTAAAATTAGTTATGTTTTTATTTATTTTATCAAAATCAATATTAGGAAATTCATCAATAGAACTATCTATCGTTGGAAATGCAATAGCAACAATATATCCATAACTTTTCGGATTATCTGATATATTTGGTATAATTTCATATTTGAAATTATTTTGTTGCATTTGTTGAAGTGTTAATATGCTTGAATCAATATATTTTGTTTTTACTAATTTTGAAAATAAATCATTAGTAATATCAAAAATTACAGATGAAATATCTTTATTAAAATCAGATTTCATTATATCTCTAATTGTAAAAACAGGAGCAAGTAATTTACTTCCTATTTCTCTCAATGAATCTATTTCATCATCTAATTTGTTTGTTGAATTCAAATCATCTGAATAATCAGATGGTTCATCATATGCTTCTCCAGATAAAGCAGATGAGCTATTAGCATCTGGTTCTGATGTTACTGTTGAAGCACTATCTATATTAACCTCTGAATTTTCTACTGTTTTAACAGAATTATTTATTGTTTGTAATATACTCATTCATTTCTCCTTTATATTTTATGGACCACCTGCTATTGATCTTACACCACCTGTGATCTTGATTTCAATAGTACATAATGCTTGTAAATCATTAATTCTATGAGCTCCGAGCCCATTAACAATAACTGTATTTGATGCTGTACAATTGAAACCAATTCCTGGACCACATACACAACAAACATAAAAATGTAAGTCAAGAAGTCTCGATTGAGGGAGAACTTCTGTGATTACATTTGGTGATGCTGTTATTTGTGTAGTAATTGTACAGTGTGGTCCCACTCCTATATCTGTTAATCTACTCAATGGTGAAACCATTATCTACCTCCACTTGCAAGAACTTTTAACGCTCTGAATACTTTTGGTAACAATCCAACAGCCATTGCTAATCCTACAATTAAATCACACATATCTGATCCCATAGCTTTTGCTATAGATCTATATATTGCAGATATAGCATTTTTAATAGTATTAATCATCATTAATATTTGATCTTTAAGCATTTTTAGAATATTTTTAATCATACTTGCTGCATATTTGATCATATTTTTAATTGCTTGAATAATTTCATCAATATTAAATTCAAATGAAACATATATTCCTGGTTTATTAAATAGTATGTTGAATAATTTCCCAGGATTTTTTAGAAATGCACATATTGCTTTTGGTGAAGCAATCGCACCTGCTAATCCAGCAATTGCTGTTAATAATGCACCAATCATATTACTTATTCTTGATAGTGGGTTTAAAAATTTATTAATTAAATTTTTAATTTTATTAAACCATCCTTCTAATCTTTTTCTCATTAACATAAGAAAACCAAGTAATATTCCTAATGGTGCATATGATAGGTTTATATCACCAAATGGAGTAAAAATAATACCATTTGACGAACATTTTAGATGACCTGGTAAAAAATTTGCGATTCTATTACATACATTACCTTTTGCTCCTGATAATAAATTAGCCCATGCAGCATTCTGTGAATAAATACTTTGAGTGATATCATTAATTTTATCAATTAAACTTTTTGAATGATTTGTATTATATACTGTAGAATTTGATTTTGGATAAACAGATTTTGATACTCCTGTTGTATCAATTGATCCTACATCTGAACTAGTAGGGTTTTCATTATTTATATTTGATGATTTAAGAACAGGTTGATCAATTGCACTTGGGTCACCAGGTAAATCAGGAATGTCTATAAGTGGTGTTACAGGTGTATCAGGTACTTTAGATGTTACTGGAGCAGGTGAAATACTTGGATTTCCTGGTAAATCAGGAATATCTGCAGGCAGTTGATCATCAAGATTATTTCCGTTTGGTAAATCATCAGTATCAATAATAGGTAATCCTGATTCCGTAGTAGAGATATCTGCAGTATTAATATTTTCGAGGTCATCATCGTTAGCATTGGATTGTGAAATTGTAGGTTTTCCTGTTTCAGGATCTGTTGTTATTGCAGGTTGATTTTCTACAGGAGTATTATCTCCTTGTGAAACATTACTATTATTTAAACCTGTTTGAGTTGTAACTGGATTATTATCTGGGTCAGGAGATGTATTATTTAATAGTTCATTATTGGCTTTTTGTACTTCAGGATCAGTGGCTACAACTTGAGGATTATTAATTGTACTATCATCTAATAAATCAGGTTCAGTAATTAAAGGATTTGTATTTGTTGTATTTGTTGTTGTATTTATTGGGTTTGTATCTATTGATATAGGCTCAACCGGAATATTAGTAGGTTCAATATTAACTTGTGTAGTTGAACTATTTGGTGTAACTACTGTTAACTGTCCAGAATTATCTAGTAAAAATTTTACTTGTACTTTTAGTTTATCTACTTCGTCTTGTAATTTATTTATTAGATCTTTTAAATTACTTACATCAGGTGTAACTATCGTATAATTTGTTGTATAAGTATCACCATTAATAACATTTACAATAGTTATTTTATTAGTTATATCTTGAGGATTTCCGTCTTCATCTGTTAATGGTGTTGTTGGATCAATTATAGTTGACCCTGATGTTGAAGGATTTGTTACTGTAACTGGTTGTGGAGGAACCGGTACAGGTGTTACATTAGTTATATTATCAGATGTAGTTACATCTACAGGTTCTTGATCATCATCAACAGGTGAAGTTGTTGTTAATGAAAATCCATTATCTAATGGGGTTAGTTCAGTATTGTTTGGTAGTTGATCTTGTACTTGTTGTATAATAATATCGATTGTATCACCAGGATTAACAGTAATTGATATAACTTCATCATTAACAATTATATTTATAATTCCTGGATCATTAGATGTATTTATATTATTTGGATCATCAAAAATTATATTAGTTGTATTCATTACTGTAGATGGAATATCATCTACAGAAGTTGGTTTGTCTGTTGTAAAATCCGTATAAACAGGACTATTAAGTTTTACAGGAATAGTTTCATCTGCTGATTGTATCGTTGGAAGATTTGGTGATTTATTATTAGGAAATACAACAAAATTATCAACTAATTTAAGTTGTGAGTCATCAGGTAATTGATTATTTATTTGATCAACCAGTTCAGAAACAGTAGTTTCAGGAGTAACATTAACAGTTACTGTGTTATTATCAATTCCAGTAATGGTTAATGTTGTAGGAGCATCAACTATTGTATCATTATCTGATGTTATTGGTATAGTATATGTTGGTTTGCTAGAATCTATATTTGAAGGTATTGTTTTAACAGTAGTAATGTTTGTAGAAACATCACCTTCAATTGAATTATATAAATCCTTGTTGTTATTAATTTGATTTTCTGATGAATATTGATCAACAGAATCAATAATTAATTGTGATAGGTTACTATCAATATCAGGATCGTCTTTTATAGATTGTACTATATTATCTATGATATTGTTTATTTGATCAGGGTCAGTAATATTGTTTGAATCAAGATATGATTGTATTTCCTGTTTAATATCATCAATTTGTAAATCAGGATTAGTTTCATATTTATTCTTAATATTTGTTAAAATATCATTTGATTCTGATTGTATTATTGAACTTTTATATTTTTTAAAGATACTATCATAACAGCTATCTATGATTTCTTCTTTGTATTTTTTAATTAAATTAAATGTGAAATCATATATTGGATCTAGTGTATCATAGTTAAAATTTTGTAAACCGTATGTTTTAATATAACTATTGATATGATATTTATAATCTTCATAGTTATATGTTTCAATATTTTCATCAACATCTTCAACTAAAAATGTAAAAATCGATGAGGATAAGTTTTTAGGAACTTGAGAATCTGGAAGTGCAGGTAGTGCACTACTTAAAATTGTTGCTGTTATTAGATTATAAAATATGCTCAAACTAATATCATCATATATTTTATCAAATAGTTCTTTATCACCAATATCTTTAATACTTTGTAGTAGATTTTCATTGAATGCATTATTTACTAGTTGACAAAATATTGTTTTAAAATCTCCTATAGTAATATTTGGATAATTTGTATGAATATAATGTACAAGTTTTTCATTATCTGTAATATATGATTGAATATTTGATAAAATTTCATTTTTAGCAGCAATAAAAGTATCATATGAAATATAATCTTTATTTTTTTCATAAAACGAATCAATAATTTTTAAAAGTTGATCTCTATCGTAATGTAAGACTCTACATTTTAGCAATGATAATAATATTTGAGCATATTCTTGTGATCTATTTGATAACATAGTTAATCACCTTTTTGAAATGTTAAAAAATAAAAGGTGAGGATATTATTCCTCACCTTTACATATAGTATATCCTTTCCCATTACATGTAGGGCATTTACATATGTTAAATGACTTTTTCTTAGATTCAATATCCTGTTTTATCTGTATAATATTACTAGAAATTTTTTCATGTTGTTTAACTTTTGTTATCAGAGTTAATAATTTAATTACAGATAGATATTGGTTCTTAAGTTGAGATATTATTTTAAGTTTTTTATTAATTACATTTATATTCATCTCATTGTGATTTAAAGAAATTACTAAATGTTTTCCTTTATTTAATAAAATGAGTGATTGATATATATTTTTAAGTAACTGTGTTTGTGATAGTTCTTTACTATCTTCTGTAACTTTTTTATTCAGCGAGCTAAATGTAGAAATCATTCTAATTTTCATAAATTCATTAATTAGTTCAGTTATTAGTGATTTTGTGTCAGATACTCTACTAAGTTGCTTCTGAATATCAACAAGATCTTCTTGTAATTTTCTAATTCTATTAATTTTATTTTTGCTTGTTAATAGAAGAAGAATATTATTAATTTTGATTCTATTATCAGATATACTATTAATTTTGTTAGAGAGTTCTGCTATTTCATTACTTTTTGAGATATATTTGTTTAGTTCATTATGTAATTCTTTAAGATATTCGATAGTTATTATTTTTAATGAATATTCAAGTTCCTGCTTCTCATTAAACATTCTTTTTATTTCTGAATTAATTTCATTAAAATCTCTATTAATTTCTTGAATCATATAGTTGTAGATCTGTGAATTAAATAGAATAGTTAAGATTTTCTCAACACCATTTCTATCATCAGGTAAGAATAATTTATCAAATTGAGTAGTTACATAGATTCTATTGATTTGAGTTTTAAGTTCTCCTGACAGATTAGAAACATCTATTTTAATAAATCCTAAGTTTTCAAGAGCTTTACTAATATTTTCACTTGCTAATTTTTTACCTGTGAATTCCTCTCCATTATCCAAACGATATTTTACAACATCTTTATATTCAAGTTCAATAAATTTATTATTCTTTTGAATTCTTATAGTTGTTGTAAGTTTATTTCGTCCTTTTTTCCATCTTGGATATAGTTTTGGTTTAAAATCATTAAGAATAACTGAACTAATAGCTCTTTGGAGAGCACTTTTACCACTGTCTGAATTTCCATATATAACTGTTATTCCTTTGATATCGATAGTAAGTTCTTTAATTGATTGAAAATTTTTAATAGTAATTTTATAGGCATCGTCGAGTAACAAATTATTTCTAATTTTTGTTCGTGTAAAGATAGATGTTGGAATATTATTCTCATCAGGTTTATTAGTTACATAATATGCTAAATCAATATCTTCCTCTTCTAATTTATCATGAGATACGACCAAGAATGTAAATCCATATTTATCAACTAAAATTCTTAATAATCTCGCTATACCAGGTTTATATTTTTCTGATACTTGTGAAAATACTTCATCTAGTATATAGAATTTATTTTTTGTGTTGATATATCCTAATGCAATTTTAATAATGAATGAGATAATAGTAATAACACCACCGCCTGTTGTTGTAAAAAGATCTTGATTAGTAGCTACTTCTTTTCCATTTTTATAAAGTACTATCTTATAGACAACATTATATTTTGATGAAGTTTTACTTTCATCAATAATTAAATCTATATTATATTCTTTGCCGAATACTGTATGTAAACTTGTATTAATTAGATCTAAAATAAATTTTTTTCTTGATTCAATTTTATATGATTTAGCAAGTTTTACAAGTTTTAATCCTTTATCAATAACTGATAATTTTTTTTCATTCTCATCTATTTTTTTAAGAATTAAATCCAGAGCTTGTTGTTTTTGTTCAAGCTCTGAATGAAGTTGGATAAGATTTATACTCACTTTGATCTCCTTTAAATATGTCTAATAGACAACGATTTTGAAACTGCTGAACAATATGAATAATAGAATTGTCTAAAATATTGCCTTAAATTATAATCATAAACATACATAAATCGATAAACATCCTCTTTTCTCGGTAAATATTGTTTTGAAAAGATGAATGTTTTCCAGTTTGGAGGAATTCTAATTGGATAAAGAAAACACCAAATTGGAATTCTTTTATGATATGCAGGAACTCTCATAAAATTTAACTGAAAATAACAAATTTCTACATCATAAGGTAAACTTGTTATATCACAAAAATGATAACAACATGAACATACTCTTGATCTTTCTTTTAATTTTTTAATAACATTATTACAATATTCTTCATAGAGTATCTCTGCAACTCCTTTTTCATGACGATAATACCACTCATTATGATTAGGGAAGTGGGTACGATATGTATCATACCACCAAGTATCAATACAACCATAGAATCCAGTAGAAGGAATTATTTGTCCTTTTCGTTTATAATTAATATCAACAACAATATCTCTTAATTTTACTTG
>Ga0256837_1001653_pt1 | contig 15080 bp, 14 predicted proteins | sample 4562384metaG_FD_185976 | JGI IMG/M metagenome (GOLD analysis project Ga0256837, IMG submission 185976) | Hydrothermal vent microbial communities from Guaymas Basin, Mexico - 4561-384 | ecosystem: Environmental > Aquatic > Marine > Hydrothermal vents | place: Mexico: Guaymas Basin | collected... | reverse complement strand
GATGATTTTATCTGTAAAATAGTTGTTTTGATAATCACACTCTCCATAAAGAAGTATAGACTTTGGAAGTCTGTTTGAATTTAAAAGATTTTCAAATTCTCTTTTATACATCAGCTTTACCTACAATTTTTGCATATATTCTACCTGTAGCAATATCAGCTTCAACTATCTTGACTATAACTCTTTCAAAAAGTTCAGCTTCATCATCTAGTAGAAATATTCTAGCACCTACCATCTCATCATCTAGTTTTGCTATTGGATTTTTTGTAATTTCTGTTACTATGGCTTTTACATCTTCTCCAACTCTTTGGTTAGCCCATCTAGCAAACTTTCTATCCATATAATCCCAAGCAACCTTATCACTTTCACGCTCTAAGTTACTAATATTTTCACAAAGTGACTCTATGTTTTGAAGTAGAAATTCTTTTCTTTTTTTATCATGTTTTAAATCAGCTTTGAGTAGCCTATGAAGAGTTAAATCACTATATCGTCTTATTGGTGAAGTAAAGTGTGTATATTTATCAAATCCAAGTCCAAAGTGACCTTTGCTTATTGGTTCATATACTGCTTTTTGTTGACTTCTTATGATAAGCTTATCTACCTCTTCTCGTATATCAAGCTCTTCAGCTTTTTTTTGTAGATGTTTTATAAGAAGTGGAATCTCTGGAGTAAATCTCTCATGTATTCCAACATAAGCTAAATCTTCAAGTAACTTTTCTATCTTTGCTAAAGTAGGTTCACCATGATTTCTAAATATACCATACTCTAATCGTTTAGCAGCGGCTTTATTTGCAAGAAGCATACAATCTTCTATAAGAGAGTGTGATGCTGTTTCCTTCTCAATACGAGTTGAAATTAAGTTTTGATTTTCATCTACTATCATTCTTGTATCTGATGAGCGAAATTCAAATGAGTTTTTTAGTCTTTTTTCTCTAACTTTTTTCATAAAGTCATTTAGTGGAAGTAGTGATTTTAATATAGTTTTATCTACCTCTTTTTGATTTGAAAAATCGCCTTCTAAAAATCTATCTATCTCTTCATAAGTATATCTTCTTTTTGAATGTATTACGGCATTTAAAAGTTCTTCTTTTATTGGAGTATAGTTACTTTTATCAAGTGTAATTTTAAAAACAAAAGCTAGTCTATCTTCATTTGGTTTTAAAGAACATATATTTTCACTTAAACTTCTAGGAAGCATTGGGATTGATTTATGTGGAAAGTAGATAGAAAAACCTCTTTTTTTTGCTTCTTTATCTATATGCCCCATATCAAAAAGATATTCGCTTACATCAGCAATGGCAACGTAAAGAGTAGTGTTTTTTACATCAAAGTAGATAGCATCATCAAAGTCTTTTGCATCTACTGGGTCGATAGTAGAAAAATCCAAGTCTGTTAAATCAACTCTATCAGGGTAAAAAGATTTATCTACATAGGTACCATGTGCAGCAGCTTCTAACTCTGCTTGTTCACTAAAAAATTCTGTTTTTTCAAATAGTGCCATTGAAATTTTTTCGTCTACTTTTGGGTCACTTAGAACTCCTAAAACTTCTTCTAAAGTACCATTTTCATTGTTTATTTTAAGTACAGTTCCCTCGGGTAAGTGTTTTAGAGATTTTTGTGTTGCGGTTATCTCTTGGACTAGTGTGGTTTTTATATTTACTCCAACTACACGCTTACGTTGGATTTTTGTATAAACAAGACTTGAAGCATTTTTTCTTTTTGCAATGTAAATTACTTTTGCTTTTTGACGACCTTGTTTAGTGTGGAGTCTTTTTACTATGACAATATCACCTTTCATAGCTCCATTGGTATCACCATTTTCTACTAGTAGGTCTTTCATCTGTTTGTTTGAATAAGTTTTTACAAAGCCAGTTCCACCCCAAGCGATATCAATTGTTCCAGCTCTGTATCTTGAGTCTAAAATATATATGCTTTTTTTTAGTTTGACTGCTTTTAGTCTAATGAGGTCGTTTATAAGAGAGGAAAATTCAGAAGGAATCTCCTCGTTTGCCAAACCCTGGCCAAGTGCGAGGAGAAATTCTATCACTGTTTAACTTTTTCTATTGCGTTTAAAAATGGTTCTTTATTCATGTTATTGTCTTCAAGTATTTTTAATGATGATTTTATAGTATCATCTTGAAGTTGACCAAAAATATTGATTGTATTTTTTATTACTAAAAGAGCATTTGCAAATGGCTTTATATGCTCATCTGCTTTGCTTGGAGTATTTGAGTATCTTATAGTTTCTACTAGTTCACCTTCTAGATTCCATTGTTCAAATATCTTAGCTGTTATCTCTTCATTGCTAAAACCTACAGTTGTATTTTCAAGATCAGAGAGTTCAGTAGGAGTTTTTATATTTTTAAAACCTTCTAAAAACTGCTCTGTTAGTTTTTGTTCGATAATTTCATTTGCAATTACAATTTTTCCAACTTCCATCATAAATGATGCAGGTACTAGAATTTCAAGCATATTTCTATCTACTTTTGTAAACCAGTTAAACATAAGTGCACTTTGAGCCATACTTATTTCTAAAAATTTTGCATTTGATAAGTTATAAGGAGATAAATCAATTTTCATATTTTGTTTTATAGCACTTGAAAGAGCAAAACCTCTTATAGTTGCCATTCCAAAAAGAGAGATGGCATGAGATATGTTTTTAATTTCACGGCTAAAACCGTATAATGGAGAGTTTGATGATTTTAGTATATTTGCAGTAAGCATAGGGTCACCCTCTACTACTTTTACCAAATCGTTAAGTGAACTATTTTTGTCCGTACAGATACGTTGAATCTTCATAATTGTATCGTCAAGTGGAGGAAGAGCCTTAATCTTTTTGAGTATATTACTATCCATTAGATAATCCTAATTAGTTATTTTCCAATATTTTATCAGTAGTTATATTATACTTTGCTTTACATATGTTTATATTGTAGCAAATTTATTTCTAAGTATATTTTAGTTAAAATAGCGCAAATTATATAAAGGGTAGATGATGGCAATAACTGTATATTATGATAATGATTGTGATTTAAATATAATTAAATCTAAAAAAGTAGCAATGATAGGCTTTGGTTCACAAGGACATGCACATGCTGAAAACTTACGTGATAGTGGAGTTGAAGTTGTAGTAGGATTAAGACCAGAAGGTAGTTCTTGGAAAAAAGCTGAAGCAAAGGGATTTAAAGTTCTTAGTGTTGCTGATGCAACTAAAGAAGCTGATGTTATCATGATTTTAACTCCAGATGAGTTACAATCAGATATTTTTTACGCTGAAATTGCACCAAATTTAAGTGAAGGTAATGTTATCGCTTTTGGACATGGATTCAATATCCATTATGGGCAAATACAAACTCCAAAAGGTATAGATTGTATTATGGTTGCTCCAAAAGCTCCAGGACATACTGTAAGAAATGAGTTTGAAAATGGTGGAGGTATTCCAGATTTAATTGCAGTTGACCAAGATGCAACAGGTAATGCTAAAGCAATAGCTCTTAGTTATGCAAGTGCTATTGGTGGTGGACGTACAGGAATTATAGAAACAACTTTTAAAGATGAAACAGAAACTGACCTATTTGGTGAGCAAGCTGTTCTTTGTGGTGGAGCTGTTTCACTTGTTCAAGCAGGATTTGAAACTCTTGTAGAAGCTGGTTATGAGCCAGAAATGGCATATTTTGAGTGTCTTCATGAGCTTAAATTGATTGTTGATTTGATGTATCAAGGTGGTATTGCAGATATGAGATACTCAATCAGTAATACAGCTGAGTATGGAGACTATGTAAGTGGTAAAAGAGTCATCAATGATGAATCTAAAAAAGCTATGAAAGAGATACTAAAAGAGATTCAAGATGGTAGATTTGCAAAAGATTTTATCCTTGAGAGAAAAGCAGGATATGCTCGTATGAATGCAGAACGTGCAAATGCACAGAGAAGTTTGATAGAGCAAACAGGTAACAGCTTAAGAGCTATGATGCCTTGGATTACTTCTAAGAAAATCATCAATAAAGATGAGAATTAAGATATATTAAATTTTATTTACATGTAGAGAAGCTTCTCTACATGTAAACTTACAAAATTGGAGAATAACTTGGGTACAATCATAACAGTAACATCTGGAAAAGGTGGAGTTGGAAAGTCAACTACAACAGCAAACTTAGCAGTAGGACTTGCAAATCTTGGTAAAAAAGTAGTAGCGATTGACTTTGACATAGGTCTTAGAAATCTTGATATGATTTTAGGACTTGAAAACCGTATAGTTTATGATGTTGTAGATGTTATGGAAGAGCGTTGTAATCTCTCCCAAGCTCTAATCAATGATAAGAAAGCAAAAAATTTATATTTTTTACCAGCAAGTCAAACAAAAGATAAAGATATTTTAGAAAGAGAAAAAGTTAAAAAGTTACTTCTTAGTTTAAAAGAGGAGTTTGATATAGTTTTACTTGATTCTCCTGCTGGAATTGAGAGTGGTTTTGAACACTCTATTTTCTTAGCTGATCGTGCTTTAATAGTCTCTACACCAGACGTTAGTTCTGTTCGTGATGCTGATAGAGTAATAGGTATTATTGATGCTAAAAGCGAAAAAGCGAAAGAGGGTAAAGAGGTAGAAAAACATGTTATTATCAATCGTATAAAGCCAGAGATGGTAGAAGCTGGAAATATGCTTAGCACAGAAGATGTTCTTAGTATATTGGCACTGCCTCTTATAGGTGTTATTCCTGATGATGAAGACATTATAGGATCAACTAATATGGGTGATCCTATTATAAATCGTGAAAAATCAATCTCAGCTGAGAGTTATAGAAGAATTTCTAGAAGAGTTCTTGGTGAAGATATAGAATTTTTAGATTTAAAAGTAAAAAAAGGTTTCTTTAAAAGGTTGTTTTCATGAGTTTTTTGAGCTCAATATTTGGTAAGAAAAAGAGTAGTGCAAGTGTTGCAAAAGATAGACTTACTATTATGTTAGCTCATGAAAGAGTAAATTGTAAGCTACCATATCTTGATGATTTGAGAAATGATTTGATAGATGTAATAAAGAAGTATACTTCTGTAGAAGATGTTAAGATAACATCTCAAAACAATCAAAATTTAGATATGCTTGAAGTTGAGATAATCCTTGGCAAAAAGTAGCCAAAAGAAAAGAAAACAGCACAAAAAAAAGAGTTTATTCTCAAAAAAAAGAATAGCAATAATTCTTTTAGCTTTTTTAAGTGCATTTGCTATTGTTTATGGTGTTAATTATTTTCAGCTTATTCAGTCAAAAAAAATCAATGAAAAATCGACAGAAATATTGATGGATAAAATGAAAAAAATGCTTGATGATGAGAAAAAAAGATTAGATTCATTACCAAAATATACTAAACCAAAAAAACTACCTCCTGTTACTATATTAAAACAAAAAGAGATTGAAAAAGAAAATCATCTCTCAGAGATACAAGATTATCAAAATAGTGTAAAAAAAGATTCAAAAAAATCTAAAAAAATAGAAATTGTAAATAAAAAAGTTATATATAGTGGTAAACCAAAATTAGCTATTATTATAGATGATGTTGCTTTTTCACATCAAACAAACTTGATAAAAAAAATACCTTTTAGGGTTACACCTTCATTTTTCCCTCCTACAAAAAGACATCCTGATACAATAGCACTTTCAAAAGGATTTGTATTTAAGATGATACATCTTCCTACAGAAGCATTGAGCTATGGAAGGGCAGAGCCACAAACATTAAAAACTATAGATTCTATGGATAAAATTAAAACAAGAATAAAAAATATAAAAAAATTATTTCCATCTATAACATACTATAATAACCACACAGGAAGTAAGTTTACAGCTAATTATACTTCTATGGATAGTCTTATAAAAGTGATGAGAGATGAAAAATTACACTTTGTTGATAGTAGAACAACAGCTCAAACAAAAGCTCCCCAAATATCTAAAAAATATGGTTTAAAACTCTACTCTAGAGATATATTTATAGATAATAATATAGATAAAAAACTTATAAGAAAACAGTTACTAAAAGCAGTAGCAATAGCAAAAAAGAGAGGTTATGCTATAGCTATTGGGCATCCTCACAGAAATACACTAAATGTTTTAATAGGTGCGAAAAGTCTTTTAAAAGATGTTGATTTAGTCTATTTAAAAGATTTATAATGAGAATTCAGTTTAATATAGATGAATTAAACTTAATGAAAAAATATCCAAAAGAGTTATTTTATAGAGGTAATTTAGAACTTTTAAAAAGAGAAAAAATTTCTATTATAGGAACTCGTCGTCCTTCGTCTTACAGTAAATTTCAAACAGCACAAATATCATCAAAACTTTCTAAAAGAGGAGTTTGCATAGTAAGTGGTGCAGCTATGGGTATAGATAGCATAGCACATCAAAATGCTGGAGCAAATAACACAATAGGAGTTATGGCAAATGGTCTGGATATAAAATATCCAAATGTAAATAAATCAATAATAACAAATATAGAAAAAGAAGGTTTAGTTTTATCTCAATTTAAAGATGGTTTTCGTGCAACACCTTGGAGTTTTGTAGTGCGTAATGAGATAGTTGTTGCTTTGGGTGATTGTCTTATTGTATCAGAAGCAGATTTGAAAAGTGGTAGTATGAGAAGTGTTGAGTTTGCTTTGAAAATGAAAAAAAAGATATATGTGTTACCTCATAGGATAGATGAAAGTCAAGGAACAAATTATCTTCTAAAAGATGGCTTAGCAACAGCAATTTATGATATAGATGAGTTTGTATCTCAATTTGGCTCTATTTGTGAAGATAAAAGTGATGAATTTTTAGAATATTGTAAAATAAATCCAAATTATGAAGAAGCAATAAAAAAATACAAAGATAAAGTTTTCTTATATGAGTTAGAGGGTAAAATCAACATAATAAATAACATTATCTCGATAAATTAAGCATAGATTACTTTATATTTATATAGAATTAAGTTTAATGTTATAACTGAAAAATTAAATAATGAGTTAGGAAAGTTTAAATCATAATGAAAGATAAAGATATACAATCAGAGTTTGATATAATTGTTATAGGTGGTGGTGCTACAGGAAGTGGCATAGCTTTAGATGCAACTTTGCGAGGTTTAAAAACACTGCTTGTAGAAAAAAATGATTTTTCAGAAGGAACTAGTAGTAGAAGTACAAAACTAGTTCATGGTGGAGTGAGATACTTAGAAAAAGCTGTTAAAAAACTAGATTTTAATCAATATGCTTTAGTTAAAGAGGGATTAAAAGAGAGATATAGACTTTTAAAAAATGCTCCTCATCTTTCTCGTGCTATTACTTTAGTAACACCTTTGTATAAGTGGTATGAAATTCCTTATATGTATGTAGGATTAGTTTTATATGATATTATTTCTGGGAAAAGAAGGCTTGGTAAGAGTAGTATTGTAAGTAAAAAAGAGATTATAAAAAAGTTTCCTAGCGTAAGTAGAGATGGTTTAAAAGGTGGAGTAAGATATTTTGATGGTGCTTTTAATGACTCTCGTATGGTTATCTCTATCCTTCAAAGCGCAAAAGAGAGTGGATGTGAAGTAAAAAATTATACTGAAGTTACTGGGTTTAAATATGTTGATGAAAAAATCAGTGGTGTTAAGTTAAAAGACTCTATAACTCTTGAAGAGTATGAGGCAAATGCTTCCATCATTGTCAATGCGACAGGTCCATTTTGTGATGGTATAAGAAAACTTGATTTTAAAGAAGCTAAAGATATTGTTAAAACAAGTTCAGGTATACATATTGTTTTAGATAAGAAATTTTTACCAAACGATGAAGGATTGATGATTCCAAAAACAGAAGATGGTAGGGTTCTTTTTATGCTCCCTTATCTTGGTAAATGCTTGGTAGGTACAACAGATGAAATCGCAAAAGTACAAGAGCGACCAAATGTAAGTGAAGCAGATATAGAGTACCTTTTGAGACATATAAAAAAGTATTTTGCAGTTACAATTAAAAAGAGTGATATACTCTCTTCATGGTCTGGACTTAGACCTTTGGTTGTAGATGACAATGCTGAGAATTCACAAGAAATAGTAAGAGAACACTCAATAAATAGTTCAAAATCTGGACTTATAAGTGTAGTTGGTGGCAAATGGACTACATATAGAAAGATGGCAGAAGAGACATTAGATTTTGCGTTAAAAATTGAAAATAAGAAGAATTTACACAGTTGTCAGACAAAAAACTACAAATTAGTAGGTAGTATAGAAAAAATCAGTAAAATTAAAGAAAAACTGGGTAAATTTAGCTTTAACAAAGATTTAAATGAGCATTTGATATCTTTTTATGGTGATTGTGCATTAGAAGTTTTCAAATATATAGAAAAATTTGGAGAAGTTAAACTTCATGATGATTATCCATACCTTGAAGCTGAAGTCTACTATAGTATAGATTATGAGTTTACTAAAAAGCCTTTAGATTTTTTAGTGAGACGATTAGGTTTAGGGCTTGTAGATAAACAAGCAGCTATAGATTGTGTTCATAAAGTATCTTTAATATATAAAGATATCTTTAATTGGACTCAAGAAGAGTATAGTATGTATTTAGAAGAATCAAAAACGATTTTAAATACTAACTTGTAATCAGCTTGTTATTTAAGTATAGTATTATGTCGTTCAATTAAAATTAAAAAAGGAGATTTTATGAAGAAAATTTTATTAGTTGGTGCTTCTGCACTATTGTTGTCATCAAGTGCTTTAATGGCGCAAGAGACTTTGAGGCTTTTAACTTGGAAAGGTTATGCACCTGCTGAACTTGTTAAAAAGTTTGAGGCAAAGACAGGTATAAAAGTAAAGTTAACTTACTCTAACAATGAAGAAATGGTTGCAAAACTTATAGCTACAAGAGGTGGTGGATTTGATTTAGCACAACCTAGTCAAGATAGAATTACATTTGTCCAAATGAAACATAAAATTTATCAACCTATTGATTATACAAAAGTTAATACAGGACAACTAATAACTTCAATGGTTGATGCAGTTAAGAAAAATGCAAAAGTAGGAAATGACTCTTTTGGTGTTCCTTTTTGTTATGGAACAACAGGAATGATTGTTAATAAAAAGTTAGCTCCAGAGGCAAATGATTGGTCAGATTTATGGAATCCTAAATATGCTGGTAAAATCTCTTATAGATTAAAAAGACCAATACTTATTGCAACTGCACTTGGTATGGGCGAAGATCCATTTTCTTTATATAGCGATAAAGATGCATATGCAAAATTAATGAAAAGAGTTGAGAAAAAACTAATTGACAATAAGCATCTTGTTAAAACTTATTGGACAAGTGGTGATACTCAAGTTGCATTGATTAAAAATGGTGATGTAAATGTAGAATCTGGTTGGGATGGAAAAGGTTGGACTCTTCATAAAACTAATCCAGATATAGATTTTGTTGCACCAAAAAGTGGAGCTTTAGGTTGGATTGATACTTTTGCAATTCCTGCAAAAGCTAAAAATATCGATGCAGCATATAAGTGGATTAACTTTGCTCTTGCTCCTGAAAATGCAGCATATTTTACTAATCAAGAAGGATATGGTACAGCTTCTAAAGATGCTATACAGCACTTAAAGCCTGAGATTAAAGATAACTTTACTAGAACATTCTCAAAAGCTGATATAGACAATATCAAATGGTACCCAGCACTACCAGCTGGATTTGATAAAATTGAAGCTAAAATTTTAGAAAGAATTAAAGCAGCTAAGTAGAAATCATATATATATTATCAAGGAGAGTATCCTTGATAATATATAGTTAAGAGTTTCATAAGAACTAAATTCTTAATTATATAAGGAAAAATATGAGTCACATTTTGGAGATAAAAAATTTATCAAAGCATTTTAAGGATTTTACAGCTGTTCATTCTATAGATTTTTGTGTAGAAGAGGGAGGGTTTTTCTCAATACTAGGACCATCAGGTTGTGGTAAGACCACATTACTCAGAATGATATCTGGGTTTGAAGAGGAGAGTGAAGGGGATATAATCATACAAGGTGGTTATATGAAAGGAATTCCTCCTGAAAAAAGACCTGTAAATATTGTTTTTCAAAATCTTGCACTTTTCCCTATGATGAATGTTGAGCAAAATGTTGCCTTTGGACTTAAAAGACAAAAAATTACTAAAAATGAAATTGATATAAGAGTAAAAGAGATGCTAAGTCGTGTTGGACTAGATGGTTACGAAAAGAAAAAAGTAACTGAACTTTCTGGTGGACAGAGACAAAGGGTTGCAATTGCTAGGTCTTTAGTTTTAAAGCCTTCTATTCTTTTACTAGATGAACCACTTGGGGCACTTGATAGAAAATTAAGAGAGCATATGAAGATTGAGCTTAAACTTCTTCAAAAAGAGATTGGTACGACATTTATATACATTACACATGATCAATCAGAAGCTTTAGTTATGAGTGACAAAGTAGCTGTTATGAATAAAGGAAAATTTGAGCAGATAGATACACCACAAAATTTATATAAAAATCCAAAAACATCATTTGTTGCTGGATTTGTTGGTGAGAGTAATCCTTTTAATGTAAAAAGTTATAATGATGGAGTATTGATTACAACAAATGGATGGAAAATTTCTAAACCTGGAGTAGACTATACTCCTAAAAAACTATTTGTAAGACCAGAAGCATTTATTTTAAATCCTACGGGTGATTTAGAAAATATTGAAGTTACTAAAATGAAAATAGCAACTATTTTATTTGATGGTGCTAATACTAAGATATCAGCAAAAATTATTGAGAGTGAAGATATAGTATTGATATCTCTTCCTCAGAATGCTCAATTTGAAGATTTAAAAGAGGGTGACGAAGTTAATGTTGGTATTCATCAAGATGATTTAAAATGTTATGAAGAGTAGATGATGAAAAAAAGAAATTTAACTTTTTATCTCTTTATTGTACCTGTTTTAGCATGGTTGCTATTTTTAATAGTTTTACCACATATTGATCTTTTTTTAAGTTCTTTTAGAGTTGAAAATGATGATGGTATTACTGTTTTTTCATTTGCTAATTATCTCTCATTTTTTGAAGATTCTATATATTGGCTTACATTTTTACGAACAGCTTTTTACTCTATCTCTATTACAGTACTGGCTTTTGTGATTACCTTTCCAATAGCATTTTATCTTACAAAAGTTATATCAAAAAAATATAGTAGTTTTATGACACTTTTACTTTTGATTCCTATTTGGGTTGGTGAGTTAGTTACTATTTATGGATGGATGATACTTTTAAGTGACCATGGAGTTATAAATAATTTCTTGATTTATATAGGGGTCATAGATACTCCAATAGAGATGTTATATACTGATTTTAGTATGATTATAGGGCTTCTTTATATGTCAATGCTTTTTATGATAGTACCTGTAATGTCTGCATTAGACAGTTTAGATGACAGTTTAATTGAAGCTGCAAGTGATTTAGGAGCTTCAAAATGGACTATAATTACAAGGATTGTTATTCCTCATTCTATGCCAGGGATTGCTTCTGGTGGAATTATGGTGTTTATGTTGATAATCGGTGATTATGTTGCACCAAATATTTTAGGTGGTAAGAGTTCTTTATGGTTTACAGAACAGATATATAATTTCTTCTTAACCACTATTGATTGGAGCCAAGGTGCAGCATTTGGATTCTTATTGTTAATGTTGTCTTCAATTATTATCTGGTTAGTTTTAAAGATTACAGGACAAAAACTAGAGAGGGTAGGATCATGATAAGAACACTTCCAAGTTCACCACTTTATAAAATAGGATATAGAATATACATTGCAATTTTTTATCTATTTTTGATTATGCCTTTAGTTACAATTTCTGTTTTAGCATTTAATGATTCAAATTTTATAGCACTTCCATGGGAAGGTTTTTCTCTTGATTGGTTTTTTTCTGATACAAATGAGAGATTAGGACTATTTGCTGATGAAGATTTACTTATTAGTATTTGGACAAGTTTTGAAACAGGATTCTTTGTTTCACTCTTATCAACAATAGTAGGAACTTTTGCAGCACTTCTTTTTGAAGAGGAGCAGTTTAGATTTAAAGGGCTTTTATATTTTCTTGCATTAGCACCTTTAGTAATTCCAGGAGTTATATTAGGTATATCTATTTTACTTAGTTCAACATCAGCTGGGATTTTTATTGAAGATAATTTTGGTATATATATAGAGTCATTAAGTCCAAGTTTTTGGCTTGTTGTATTTGGTCAATTCTCATTTTGTGCTACTTATGTTATGCTTTTAGTTGGTGCAAGATTGAAAAAATTTGATAGAACACTAGAAGAAGCTGCTTTAAGTCTTAGAGCTACTAGGTTAGAGTCTATTTGGTATGTAACTATTCCTTTTTTGAAACCTGCTATTATAGGTGCCTTTGTTGTAGCATTTTTGATAAGTTTTTCAAACTTCAATACAACAATTTTTCTTATAGGTTCAGATCCGACTCTACCTGTTGATTTGTACTCTAGAATCAAATTTAGCTCAACACCAGTTCTAAATGCAGTATCTTTTATGATAGTTACAGTTATAACTTTTTCAGCAATTATCAATATATACACAAGTAGAAAAAAGTGAAAATAATCCAACTAAGTGATCTTCATTTAGTTGGAAAAGATGATACTTCTTTATATGGGATTAATCCAAATTTGAGATTAAAACTAGCATTAGATAGTATAGAAAAAAATCATAATGATGCAGAGTTTGTTGTAATAACGGGAGACTTAACCGATAATGCTTCGCCTGAAGCATATAAATCTTTAGCTAATATGGTAGACAGGTATAACTTACCTATCTACCTTATGCTAGGAAATCATGATAAGAGGGATATATTTAAGAGATATTTTCCACAATTCATTGATGATAACTTTGCTCAATACATAAAAAAAATAGATAATAAAGTTCATATTTTTCTAGATACTTTAGTAGAAGACTGTGCATACGGTGAGCTTTGTGATGCTCGTATGGAGTGGTTAAAAAAGCAATTAGATACATATAAATATGATTTTATATATCTTTATATGCATCATCATCCTATAGAGTCTGGATTGTATGATATGGATAATGATGCAGAATTTAAATCTAGTAAAGAGTTTTGGAAACTGTTAAGTAGATTTAACAATATAAAGCATATTTCATTTGGACATTTACATCGTATTATGCACTCTGTTAAGTGTGGTATTTCTGTTCATGCTACTAGAAGCACTACTTTTCAAGTTGCTTATCAACCAGATAGTAAAGTAGAGTATTTAACCAATGAAGAAAATCCTACTTATGCGATATTGAAAATACTTGATGATAACAATGTTAGAATCCATCATCATGAGTTTATGAATGAAGATAGATTCTATATGGGGAACTACTGAAACCTAATCTTTACAGTATCATTTTTACTTATAGGATAATCTAGCCTAGGTATTTTGATATTTTTATATGTAGTTGCAGTTATATCTTTACTATAAACATCGATTTCATTTACCAAGATAGTTATTGTTCCAGTAGCTTTTTTATTTAATCTTAATGTTGTTAGAGTTTTATTTGGATAGTTTAAGTCTATAGTACTAGGATAGTACCATTGTATATTATCATCACATTCAATCTTTACATGTAAAGGTTTTAATTTTTCATATTTTAGTGAATCATCTATATATTTAGCTAACTTTTTTCCTTCAAAATAGCATTTAAAAGCTGTTAGAGCTCCTCTTAGTACATTACCTACTGCAAAAAAGTTTTTATTTGTTGTCTGAAATGTTTGAGATACAAAAACAGAGTTATTTGTATAGTTATAGTCTTTAAAGTTATCTTTTAAAACAGAACTTTCAGGAGTAAATTTTCCGCTAAATATAACTCCATCACACTCTATAACTTCATCAATTCCATCTTTGGATATGGTTACACTCTTTACTTGTTTATCATTTCCATCTATACTTTTTAACTCATATCCAACTTTTACTGGTGTTCTTAAAAAAAGCTCACACAATGGTTTTAAGATACTAAAACTATTGATGCTTTTATCTTCTTCAATTAGAGCTTTTATCTTAATCCCTGCATGTTTTGCCGTCATCAATGCTGAAAAACTTACTACTTCACTACCGACTATTACAGCATTTTTAAATGGTGCAGTTTCATGCATATAAACAAATCTTTGAAGAGCTCCTGTAGTGATGATATTTGGACTTCTTATACCAGATACTAGTCTTGTTGACCTTGGAGTTTCTCTTGCACCCATAGCCAATATGGTTTTTTTAGCAGAGTATTTTACTATGCCATCATTACTACTAAAAGATAAAATATCTTTTGTTATATCAATTAGTGTATGTTTTAGTTTTATCTGTATATTTTTTTCTTTTGCAATTTCAACAAGTTTTTTAGCATATTGAGGACCACTCAAAAGTCTATAAAATTCAAAAATACCAAATCCTAAATGCCCACAATGTCTAGGTGTTCCACCCGCTTCATCTTCTCTATCAAAAACAGTTATGTCAGTATATCCCATATTTGATAGCTCAATAGCTAAACTTAGTCCAGCTGGCCCTGCACCTACTATCGCAATTTGTACTTTATTCATGATTTACTCTTTTGACATATTTCTGAGACAGCAGCTTGGCAGTTAAATCCTTGACATCTACCCATAGTTACTCTAGTTCTTCTTTTTAGACCACCTAAGGTTCCTGCACCTACTTCACCTTTTAAGGCATTTTCTATCTCTCTTTGCGTTACACACTCACAGTGGCATACTATCTTTTCATATTCAGAGCTTTGATAATCTCTTTGTTTAAATTCACTTATATTTTGAATATGTATTGGTTTTGGCTTTTTCTTCTGTTTTGTATATTTTTTTTCATTTAATTTAAAAACATACTTTGCCAATCCAAGTGATGATGTTAATCCAGTTGAGCGTATGCCGCCGACTGTTATCCAGTTTTTTTCATCATTGATCATAACTCTATAGTGGTTTTTATCAGAAGCTGGTCTTAGACCTGCAAATGTAGCTACTATATTGTGGTTTTTTAGTGAGGGTAGTAGTTCGTAAGCTTTTTGCTCTAGTTGTTTTAATGTCTCTTTTTTTGTATTACTATTAG